>ERZ1036407.5-NODE-5-length-292756-cov-42.105025_pt1 | contig 292756 bp, 262 predicted proteins | sample MGYA00514217_ERZ1036407 | MGnify/ENA primary metagenome ERZ1036407 (study PRJEB33795, sample SAMN09464943) | human gut metagenome | host: Homo sapiens | place: USA: Stanford, California | collected 2016-11 | study: EMG produced TPA metagenomics assembly of the... | reverse complement strand
ACCTACTACTTGCTCAAGGTAGGATTTATACCGCCCTTACGGGCGCACTTGGCTTCAACCAAAAGCGAGTTTTACCGGAACCCGAACCGCCGATAATCAGAACATTCTTATTTCGGGCATTGGCAGGATTCTTCGGGCGATTGCTCATCATCAGCCGCTCCGTTTTCGTCAGGATCACATTGTCCTCGAACTTTGGTGCAATAAACGGCTCAATATCTTTTGCCGTTCCCCAACGAGCAGAACCGTACTCAACATTGTGTCGGTACTTCTTTGCGTTTTTGCCTTTTAGATAGACAGCCAGCCGAAGTCCTGCGCCGCAGAGAATACCAATCAGCAAATCCAACGGGTGAAAGCTGGGAAACGGATTGTTCAGGGCTATCGGAAGGGCATGAAAAAAGCTGAGGATTTTCGCAGATGAATCTGCCCCCTCAGCCAATCTCCATGCTTCTCCTAAATTCGTAGCGAACAACCCTACCAGAAAATACGGTAAATTCAGAATCAGGAGCTTTTTCATTTTTCTCTTATCCATCACAGATCACGCTCCTGTTTCTTCTCTCGAACCTTCTTCGGAATCGCTGCGACAATTTCCTTGAACTTCTTCAGCTGCGCCAGAACGCTCGGCTTTTCATTCTTGGTTAATGCCCTTGCCTGATGTTCCTTGCAGATTGCATCCAAAGCATCTGCATCTTTAGAACGGACAAAAACAAGAAACCGGGGAGGATCAACGGACTTATCTTTTCTTACGGCAAAGTCCACGCCATACTTCTTGGCGAGCTTTTCAAAATCACGGATACTCTCTTTGTCGATCTCAACATTCGTAGCACCCTGATTCTGTCCCAAAAGCTGTTTCACGGATTGCTTTCCATGAACGGCAGGGTCTCGTGCCTTTTTCATCTTCACTTTTTCCCGGTGCTGCAAATACTTGCGGATACCGGCAATGATAGTGCGCCCCGTCAGCTTGGTTGTGCTGATCGCCAGGTTTACTGTTCTGTTTTCAACTTCTTCCTGCATGATTCATCACCTCCTGCAAGCAGTAGAGTGAACAGATTATCGTGCCATATCTCTGTGGTCGTAATACAGATTGCCCTTGGCAACTGCGGCATGGCTGATAATCTTGATATTGCCAGCTTTCTGGTTATCCAGAGCCTTCTGATAACCCACATCGCTCAAATACAGGCGATTTCTTTCGCCTTTCCAACCGACAGGCGATTCATCGGTCAGCACATCGAAAATAATCATGTGCTTGGTGGCGTCATCAAATCGTGCCAAGTCCATATAGGTATGTCCCTGGTACTCCTTGGCACCATCCTGAATCCGCTTTCGCTCCATCAGCTCTCCAATCGTCGAATTTCTTTGCATAAGAACCTCCTTACAGAACATCTCGGTCAGGGTTACTTTTGTGGGGAACCGAATCAGCTTTGACAGGTGCATCTTCTTTCTTCACCATGTCATCCGGCAGGGGAAGCGCCATAATGCTGCGCCCCATGCGTACAAAAGTCTCAGGCTGATGAAAGTGTTCCTCAAACTGCTTCATCAGTTCCGGGGACAGAGAACAAAAATCATCCTCGCCCAATCCCACAACCAGAAAATCACCGGCGATAATGTCATAAATATCGCCGTCATCATCACGCAGCGCACGGTTCAGTTCTTTGCCTACGAGTTTACCTTCGTCGTGCATCACCAGTGCAACCGGCTCATTGAACGGATAAGTTGCCTCAATATCGCCACCTACGGCTTTCTGCAAATCCTCCAGCTCACAGCCGATCTGCACAGCCTGCGGATACATGAACGGCTTTACCAGCAACACATTCATGGTATCTGCCTGTTCTTTCTGAACCTCCCGTTCCTCGGTCGTGCCGAACGCAACACCGGTAAAGTTTTCGGAGTCCAGAATGTACTCCGAATTGTAATAAGCGGCTCTAACCTGTTCCTCTGCCGCATCGTGAGATTCTGCTTGCACCGTAACCGTTTTCTCCAAGGTTTCGGTGATCTTCACATCGTATTCTTTCAAGTTTCGATACCTCCGTTTCTTTGGAAATAAGAAAAGCGACCATCCATGAACCTGTTACAGTTCATAAATAGTCGCATCCACATCGGCTAAAAGCTCGAACAAGCAAATATCGTCCAGTTCGCAAATCAGGGAACCCATGTCGAAGAAAATATCGTCCTCGCATTCCACCGTAGTAACCACGCTGCGGTGTTCGTTAAGACAAATGGCTTCTTCCTTGTCCATCGTGATCGTAGACATACAGGACACCACATAGAATGTCATATCTTCTGCTAACCACAGCTCCTTGCTCTGAATCGTGCGAACTTTTTCATCGCCGCTCATATCTTCTACATAGGACAGAAGCCGCACGGCTCTGCTGTTCAGAAGTACCTTTCCCTGATAGTCGATACCCTCACCAGCAGAGGACAATACTCGATACTCGCTAATCATCTCGGCATTTTTCTGAAACGACTTTGCCAGAAGCGCAGGAGAAATATCATCGAACTCCTCACTGTAGTTTACGAGCATATCTACCATATAATCAGGATCGCAAAGGTCGTAGAGTTCTTCCAAAGCGCCCTGAATGTTTTTGGGTGTAAACATTTTTTACCTTACCTTTCCATTGATTTTTCTCTTTTTTTCTGCCATTGCTCCAAAAGCTGAATGATTTTATCCTCCATCTGCTTGTTGGTATAGGACTTCGGGAAGTATTTTCGCAACGAATCCGTTTTGAAGGTTACTCTGTCCAGCTCTCCCTTCTTGATTTCATTCATAATCTCGCACATCGCATCCAGCGTACACTCGCCCTCCTGTGCGAGCTTTTTAATTCGCTGTGCTTGCGAAAGGGAAGGAGCTGCTTGAGCATAATCCATTGCAGAAAGAAAATCCTTCTGTTCTTCACTTGCCAGATAGGAAAGCTCCACCGCAGGATTGAATTTGATCTGACCCGTATCTACCATATCCAGCAGTTCCGGAATCAGTTCGGTCAGACGGATATAACGGTGTACCTGATTTCTGCTTTCTCCTGCCTCCTGACCGACTATATCCATTGCCTGCAACTTCATCCCAACTTGGGATGAAGTTAAATCGGTGCGTTGACCTTGATGTTTAATCGCATCCAGCTTCATCTTATAAGCAAATGCTCTTTCACTCGGCAGGATACTCTCCCTCTGCAAATTCGCATCAACCATCAAAATAATGGCTGCATCATCGTCCAGGTCACGAACAATCGCAGGCATGGTTTCCTTACCCGCAAGCTCCGATGCCCGGTGCCGCCTGTGACCAGAAACGATTTCATAACCACCGTCGGGGTCAGGACGGACAATCGCAGGAGTGAGAACTCCGAAATCTCGGACGCTCTCTGCCGTTTTCATCATTTCTTCATCATCAACCACACGGAAGGGGTGTCCCTCAAAGGGGTGTAGCTCAGAAAGCGGAATTTCCTGCACACGCTCCTGCTGGGCTTCAGCTCTGGATTGATCGGTGGAGAAAATATCATCGTACCCCTTCAAGCTGATGTTTGCGCCTTTTTTCTGCATTGTTTAACACCTCCTTCGTCAGAATTTTATAGGCTTCGGCAACTTTGCCTTTGGGATCATGCTTGAAGATACTGGTTCCCTCTGCGCTGATTTCCTCTGCACGGACAGAGCGGGGAATGTCGGTCTTGTAAACCTTCAGCTTTCCGCCGTAGCTCTCCCGAATCAGATTGCTGATGTCTTTGGAGTAGTTGGTGCGGCTGTCCACCATCGTCAGAAGAATCCCTTCAATCCTCAGTTTCGGGTTGATTTGCCTCTTGACCTTGTTGATGGTTCCAAGCAGCTGTTCCAGACCCTTTGCAGGAAGGTATGCTGCCTGAACCGGTATCAGCACATTGTCGGCAGCTGCCAACGCATTGACGGTCAGCATACCCAAAGACGGCATACAGTCAAGAAGAATGTAATCATAATTCTGTTTGACTGTATCCAGGTATTGCCGGAGAATGGTTTCCCGGCTCATGGCATTGACCAGTGCTACCTCCATACCTGAGAGTTCGATGTTGGACGGCACCAAATCAACTCCCTCCGGATGATGAAGAATCCCTTCATCGGGAGTAATAGGGTTTTCCATCATAATCTTTCCCATCAGATCGGAAAGTGTCGGAGACAGATCATCCGGGCAGGGATTGCCCAAACTGACCGTCAGGGAAGCCTGGGGATCGGTGTCTACCAGAAGCACCTTTTTTCCTTCAAGAGCCAAGCCAACGCCCAGATTCTCGGTGGTGGTGGTCTTTCCAGTGCCTCCTTTCTGATTGACCACCGCAATGATGGTTGCTTTTTTCGACATTTATCGTCACTCTCCTTCCTCTCGCTTCATTTTCAATTTCTTAAATCCTCCTTCCAAATATCCGTGTGACATATCGTGCCGAACAAGAGCATCGTAGTAGGTGTCTATTGTCGTCGGCGCATTGTATATCGTAGTCAGCATATACTGACGGATATTTCTAATCTTTGTGGTGTTCTCCTTGAAGCAGTCCATAACATATCGAATGTGTTCGGCATTCAGTTTCATAAACCGACTGCGGACAATTTCTGCCGGACGCTCCTCTGCACCAATGCGAATCAACGGTCGCTTCGTGCAAACTGTTTCAACGATCAACTCCAGAATGTTATCCAGCATTTCGGAATCGTAAGGGTAATCCTTCTTCAACAAATCCATACTGAGCTGATCCGAGAAATAATCAAAGTATTCTTGATACCGGTCATTCTCGTCCATCATTCCACCATTTCCGGAAGGAAAGATAGAATCAGTATCACTAAATTCAGTATTTTTAATATCAGTATTATTACATTGTGATTTCGGAAGTTCTTGAGTTGTGATTTCCATTGTTCCAGAATTGTGATTTTCACAATTCAAGAGTTGTGAATCCACAGCAGAGATAAAGTTCTTCACATAGATCAGGTTGGGCTTTCCCAAACCCTGGCGCTTACGTTCAATCAATCCTGCTTTCTTCTCAAGTTCACTGAGCAGCTTGATAGCCTTTTGTTCAGCACAGTTCAGAGCCATCTTCGCTTCGTCGATTGTAAAAATGATATACACTCTACCGTTTTTATCTATCCAACCATTCTTGGCAGACAGGCTCATGCGGTCAAGCAAAATGCCATACAGCATCTTGGCATCGGCAGAAATATTCCAGAACCTCTCGTTCGTGAACAACACCTTCGGAACTCGATAGAATGTGAATAGATCGGATTGCTGACCGTAAAAATAATCAAAACTCACACGGCTTCACCACCTTCTTTCTGCGGAAAACTTTCTGTTGTCAGCGGAATGCTGCGGAAAGTCGTATCCGTCTTTTCGTAAGGACATCGGGCAAAATAGTAGAAGCGGTATTCCTGTTCATACACATCCATATCAACGAAGCCCCACTTCACGCATAACCTTCTTCGTACACCAACCAATGCACGGGTGATCTCGCCCATAGGGACAGCCATCACATTCCGACTTGGGTTTCGGCGGCAAAGAGATTAAGTAGTAGCAATTATTTCTACCCAGACGGCAGCCCTTTCTGCCATTCGTCCAGAAGTAGCAGTAATGACAGTCGCTCGGCTTGTCTGCGGTATAAACAGGCTTGCTCAAATAAAACACCTCCAATCTCTTGTATTTGCCCATGGGTTTGGGCATAAAAAAAGAGCGCCTATCCATCCCCAATGCGGGGCAAATAGACGCTCTATGTACATAACGATATTTAATTTTATCTGCTATAACTGCATGGTATTCAAAACATCCGCCTTTTTTGATTAGCTGGATTTTTGGCACGATTTTGGGGCTGATTAGCAGGAAGGGCATTTTCATTAGCAAGAACAGCCCGTTTTCTGCTAAAAATTAGCTGGCGATTTTGTCTTATAACAACCGTTCGATTCTGGAGGGGTTGTCAAAAATCAAATTTTGGAGTAGAATTTTATCTCATACAGTGAAAGAGCTTTTTCGTAGCTTTTTATATAAGAAAAGCCGAAAACCCTTGAAAACAAAGGCTTTCGGCGTTGTTCACTGGCGTCCATAAGAGGATTTGAACCTCCGACCCCACGCTTAGGAGGCGTGTGCTCTATCCAGCTGAGCTATATGGACGTGTCTGATATATGATTATAGCCCGATCAAAGTCGAACTGCAATCCCTTATTTAGTTTTTTTTGAGGTGGCCGTTGTAACGCAACCTTAGGAGGCGAACGCTCTATCCTGCTGAGCTACAGAGACATCTATTCAATTAAAAATGGTAACAATCACTTTTCATCGTAAGGCGGCCGGTAGAGCATAACCTTAGGAGGCGGACGCTCTATCCTGCTGAGCTACAGAAACACAAATATAAGGCGGGCCGTATGATACTCATGCGGTCCGCCTTATATAATAACCTAAGTGGTAAAAAAAATCAAGTCCTATTTTCAAATAAACATCCCGTAGAAAGACCCCGCTAAAACAGCACCGTACCCTGCATCCACACCTGTCCCTTAAAGCGCCGTCCTATCCGTGGCTCGCCTAACAGGTCCTGTTTGTTGATGGCCACATGGAATACCATGTCGTTGCAGTCCAGCTTCAGGTTATATATTTCTTCCTTGGTAATCCGGTTGGCGCTGGTACTGATTTCGGTGATTTCCCCTATGACGGAGTACTGGTCGCACTCTATGCCACAGGGCATGAAACATGTCTCTATGATGGAGTACACATCTTCATGGGCAATCCGTCTGGATACCATGGAATAGAGGTCGATGTCCTCTATGGTCAGTGTCTCGATGGCGTCCTCGTCGCCGTGTTTGGCGGCTTCCAGGAGACTGCTGCGTTTTTTGGCAGCCTGCCGGGAATCCTCGGCCTGTTTTTCCGTCTTATTGACAGGCAGCAGCACCTTACCCTGGACTGCCAGTCCTGTAAGGGCGGCTCCCTTTGGCTGGACAGGCTGGCGGGCGCTGCGGCGCATCCTGTACTCCATGGAATTTTCCATGTAGAAGATCAGGGATATGCCCACCCTGTATTCATCAAGAAGGCCTGCATAAGTTTCACGCTCCGTGTGGCGCTGGATGGAACATTCCGCCTCTGAACTTACATCCGGGTTCTTGACATAGGGAAAGTAATACTCGCGGCTGAATGTTCCTTTGGGGCTCATCTCGCCTATCATGGCAACTCCCATGCCGGGGGCCACTTCCGTGCGCAGTTCACAGAACCTGCTGCCTTCCTGTTCCGCCAGGCGGCCGGTCATCTCCGCTTCTTTTGCCAGGCGCTTTAAAAGCTTCGCCATATCCTGTTTTTTCTGGTACATACTGAATCCTACTGTCCGCATAAACTTATGCATCTTGTCACCTTCTTTCACTTAAGATTTTGCTCACCTAAAACCGTACTCATACAAGAATGAGGCCAAAGGAACCCCTTCGCCTCATCACCTTTGCTCATTATATACTACTTCATAGGAGATTACCAGTATTTTTTCTAAATAAACCGTAAAATATTCGTGAAAATAAGTTTGGAAAATAGGGCGAAAAATGCGATTGATGTGTTAAAATTTAAACACTTTTTAGCTATTGACTGAAAATCGCGCCTGTGTTAGTATGGGATTAGCACAAGGCAAGCCGGTGGGATTTGCGTTTGCGGACAATTTTATATCATCGGAAGATGGATTCGGGAGAGACTGACCAAAATGTATGAAAGATAAAGAATACGCTTGATACAGCGTATCTATGTATTATCAGCATACAGAACACAGCGCCGAAGGGGAAGCGGAAAACTCTCAGGCAAAAGGACCGGATACCGGACGATACTCTGGAGAGCATAGCACCGAAGAAGCCAAATCTTTCAGGTCCAAGGACAGAGCGCATGAACATCTTTTGTTCGTGCGCTTTCATAGTCTAATATTGTTAAGGACCAGACAATTTCATGAAGGAGGTAGTGATTATGGGAACAGAAACAGCAGGGGAGGGTTTGTTAAAAACACCTCTCTACGACACTCACGTAACGTATAAGGGCAAGATCGTACCTTTTGCAGGGTATCTTCTGCCGGTACAGTACGAAACAGGCGTTATCGAGGAACACATGGCAGTGCGTACCAAATGCGGTCTTTTTGACGTGTCACACATGGGGGAAGTGATTTGCAAAGGACCGGACGCCCTTAAGAATCTGAACATGCTCCTGACCAATGACTATACGGTCATGGCAGAGGGCCAGGCCAGATACAGCCCCATGTGCAATGAACAGGGAGGCGTGGTGGATGACCTGATTGTGTATAAGGTCAGGGATGACTGCTATTTTATCGTGGTGAACGCTGCCAACAAGGATAAGGACTATGCGTGGATGAACGCTCACCAGTCAGGGGATGTTGTGTTTGATGATATTTCCTCCCAGGTGGCACAGCTTGCCCTGCAGGGACCAAAGGCAATGGATGTGCTTAAGAAGGTGGCGAAGGAGGAAGATATTCCTGAAAAATACTATACCTGCCTGTTTGACCGCATGGTGGGCGGCATGAAATGCATCATTTCCAAAACCGGTTATACCGGAGAGGACGGAGTGGAGATTTATCTGGCTCCGGAGGATGCGCCTAAGATGTGGGAACTGCTCATGGAGGCCGGAAAGGATGAGGGCCTGATTCCGTGTGGTTTGGGCGCCAGGGATACCCTGAGACTGGAAGCAGGCATGCCGCTGTACGGACATGAGATGGACGATACTATTTCTCCCAAGGAAGCCGGATTGGGAATCTTTGTGAAGATGGATAAGGATGATTTCATCGGAAAACAGGCTATCCAGGACAAGGGACCTTTGACCAGGAAGCGTGTGGGATTAAAGGTAACCGGCCGCGGCATCATCAGGGAGCACCAGCCTGTCTACATAGGAGAACAGCAGGTGGGTATGACCACCTCCGGCACACACTGCCCGTTCTTGGGATATTCGGCAGCCATGGCCCTGGTTGACATAGGGTTTAAGGATCCGGGGACAGCGCTGGAAGTGGATGTGCGCGGACGCCGCGTGGCCGCGGAGGTAGTGAAGCTGCCATTTTATAAACGGCAGTAATTTATGGGATATAATAAACAAGTTTTTAAAATATAATAAAGAACAGCATGTTCAAGGAGGTATTAAGAATGAATTTTCCAGAAGATTTAAAGTATGCAAAGTCACATGAGTGGGTAAAGACCCTGGAGGACGGCACGGTTTTAGTGGGAGTGTCTGATTATGCACAGGACGCTCTTGGGGATCTGGTATTCGTAAACCTGCCGGAAGCAGGGGACGAGGTGACAGAGGGAGAGCCGTTTGCAGATGTGGAATCCGTAAAGGCTGTATCCGATGTGTATTCACCGGTAAGCGGCACAGTGGCCGAGATCAACGAGGCACTGTTAGACGCCCCGGAATCCATCAACGAGGCGCCTTATGAGGCATGGTTCATGAAGGTGGAGAATGTAACCGGCACAGCGCAGTTAATGAGCGCGGCAGAGTATGAGGAATATGTGAAGACCCTGGATTAAGGGATTTAGGGCGGGGAAGGTATTCCATCCCATGAGAGGTGAGGTGAGATTATATGGGAAGTTATGTACCAGGTACGAAGCAGGAGCAGCAGGAGATGCTTCGTGAGATTGGATATGCCAGCTTTGAGGAGATGTTCTCCCATATACCGGATGAGGTAATGCTGAAGGAAGGGGTCAATATCCCTTCAGGACTCAGCGAGCAGGCAGTTAAGGCAAGAATGGAGGACATAGCCGGTAAGAATGTTGTGTTCCGCCATATTTTCAGGGGGGCAGGGGCTTATAACCACTACATACCTGCCATTGTTTCAAACGTGACGTCAAAAGAGGAGTTTGTCACTGCCTATACGCCTTATCAGGCGGAAATCAGCCAGGGCATCCTCCAGTCCATATTCGAGTATCAGACCATGCTCTGTGAACTCACAGGAATGGACGCCTCCAATGCATCCATATACGACGGTGCCACGGCTGCGGCGGAAGCCATTGCCATGTGTAAGGAGAGAAAGAAAACCACAGCCTATATTTCTGCGGCTGCAAACCCGGGCGTTATCGAGGTCATGAAGACATACTGCTTTGGCAGCAATACAAAGGTTGTTATGGTTCCGGAAAAAGACGGGGTAACGGATGGGGCAGCTCTGGAAGAGATGCTGAAGGCAGACCCCCAGGCCGCCTGCTTCTATGTGCAGCAGCCCAACTATTACGGCAATATAGAGGACGGGGACGCTCTGGGACGCATCGTCCATGAGGCCGGCGCCAAGTACATTATGGGCTGCAATCCCATGGCCCTGGCTGTTATGAAGACCCCGGCAGAATACGGGGCGGATATCGCTGTGGGCGACGGTCAGCCCCTTGGCATGCCTTTGGCGTTTGGAGGACCTTATCTGGGCTTTATGACAGCCACGGCAGCCATGACCAGGAAGCTGCCGGGCCGTATTGTAGGCGAGACAGCCGATCATGAGGGACGAAGGGCATTTGTTCTTACTCTCCAGGCCCGTGAACAGCATATACGCCGTGAGAAGGCCAGCTCCAACGTGTGCTCCAACCAGGCATGGTGCGCTCTGACCGCCTCTGTATATATGACAGCCATGGGAGCAGACGGTATGGCTAAGGCAGCAGGCCAGTGCATGTCCAAGGCCCACTATCTCAGGGATGTATTAAAGGAAGCAGGGCTTGAGCCAAAGCATAACTGTGAATTTTTCCATGAGTTCGTTACCGTAAGTCCTGAGGGCGGGTGCACGGACAGCGCCCACATTTTAAGGGCATTGGAAAGCAAGGGAATCCTGGGCGGACTGCCGCTTTCCGACAGGGAAATCCTTTGGTGCGCTACGGAGATGAACACCAGGGAAGAGATGGATGAACTTGCTTCTGCTGTACGGGAGGCGCTTCACAGGGAATGCGGACAAAAGGAGGTGTGCGGTTCATGAAACTTGTATTTGAAAAAGGGTCAGCCGGGAGAAGACTGGATTTAATCAGTCCCTGTGACGTGCCACAGGTATCTTTTGAAAAAGCACATATCCGTGAGAAACAGCCCCGCCTTCCGCACATGTCGGAAAATGAAATAAGCCGCCATTATACGGAGCTGGCAAAGCGTTCCCACGGTGTCAACGACGGTTTCTATCCTCTGGGTTCCTGTACCATGAAGTACAATCCCAAGGTAAATGAGGAAGCAGCCGCTTTAAAGGGTTTTAGGGGAGTCCACCCGCTGCAGCCGGAGGCTACGGTGCAGGGTTCCATGGAAGTTTTATATCTGGCGGAGAAATATCTCTGCGAAATCACGGGCATGGATGCAATGACATTCCAGCCGGCAGCAGGCGCACACGGTGAGTTTACGGGACTGCTTTTAATCAAGGCATACCATGTACATCACAATGACACCAAGCGTACCAAAATTATTGTTCCTGACTCTGCCCACGGAACCAATCCGGCCAGCGCGTCCATGTGCGGCTACGACGTGGTGAGCATTCCGTCCAGGGAGGACGGCTGCGTGGATCTGGAGCAGTTAAAGGCAGCGGTAGGGGAGGACACAGCCGGTCTGATGCTGACCAACCCCAATACCGTGGGATTATTTGACAAGAACATTCTGGAGATTACCAAAATCGTACATGATGCAGGCGGACTGTGCTATTATGACGGCGCCAACCTGAACGCGGTTATGGGCATTGTGCGGCCAGGTGACATGGGATTTGACGTGGTCCATCTGAACCTGCACAAGACATTCTCCACACCTCACGGAGGCGGCGGACCAGGAAGCGGTCCTGTGGGCTGCAAGGAAATCTTAAAGCCCTTTATACCTGGCGTGCGTGTGGAAAAGGAAGAGGAAACATACCACTTTGTGAAGGCGCAGGATTCCCTTGGGGATGTGAAGATGTTCTACGGCAACTTCCTGGTGGTGGTTAAGGCATTGTCCTATATCCTGACCCTTGGAAAGGAGGGCATCCCGGAGGCTGCCCGTAATGCAGTGCTGAATGCCAACTATATGAGGGTGAAGCTGTCGGATGTCTATGACATGGCCTACAACGAGACCTGCATGCATGAGTTTGTTATGAGTCTGGAAAAGATGAAGCACGACAAGGATATATCCGCCATGGATATAGCCAAGGCTCTTCTGGATTACGGCATTCATCCGCCGACCATGTACTTCCCGCTGATTGTACATGAGGCGCTGATGGTGGAGCCGACTGAGACAGAGTCCAGGGAGACACTGGATGAGGCAATCGAGGTATTCCATAAGATTTACGAGCAGGCCCTGGCAGATCCTGAGGCACTTCACAGTGCGCCCCACCTTACACCGATTGGAAGACCGGATGAGGTTACGGCGGCCCGTAAGCCGGTACTGCGCTATACATGGGAATGATGAAAATGAAATAGGACTGCCTGGACAGCCGGCATGTCCCTGGTTATGTATGGATATCCCGGATATCTGTACATGGCCGGGGAAGGGGCTGCCCAGGCAGCCTTTCTATAGAATGGAGACTGACATGATAAACAGACTTGTGTGGATGGAGACAGATAATACATACCCCTACCGAAATCTGGCCATGGAGGAATACATGACCCTTCATGTTCCCCAGGGAACCTGCATTCTGTATCTGTGGCAGAACCGCCATACGGTGGTGATAGGAAAGAACCAGAATTGCTGGAGGGAATGCAGGGTGAATTTCCTGGAACAGGAGGACGGATATTTAGTGCGCCGGCTCTCCGGCGGAGGCGCGGTGTTCCACGATCTGGGGAACCTGAATTTTACATTTATTGTGGGCGCCGGTGATTATGATGTTTCACGGCAGCTGGATGTAATACTGGAAGCCGTAAGGAGTCTGGGAATCCATGCTGAGAAGACGGGGCGCAATGATATCACGGTGGATGGACGCAAGTTCTCAGGCAACGCATTTTACAGAACAGGGGACGGCTGCTACCATCACGGGACCATACTGATACGGGCGGACAAGGAAAATATGTCGCGGTATCTGAATGTATCAAAAGAGAAGCTTGCCTCCAAAGGCGTGACCTCTGTAAAGTCCAGGGTGGCCAATTTATGCGAGTTTAAGCCGGATATCACATTAGAGGAAGTAAAATCGGCGTTGGTGGAGGCATTTTCCAAGGTTTATGGTCAGCCTGCCGTAAGGATGGAGGAAGGGGAGCTGCCTCAGCCGGACATAGATGCCAGAACAGAGAAATTTGCTTCCTGGCAGTGGAAATACGGAAGGAAAATTCCCTTTGAGTATGAAATGGAGAAACGGTTTCCATGGGGCAATATCCAGATACAGTTTCATGTGGATGAAGGCATGATACAGGATGTGAATGTATTCTCAGACGCCATGGACCAGGAGATGATCGGAATGCTGGCTGAACAGCTTAAGGGCTGCGCCTATGCGGAGGAGGATATATGCAGGGCGGTAAAAGCCGTGGGAACGGACGCGTTTCAGGCAGGGGAATATACGGGCGCGGATGAACCGCAGTCATGCCGGATAAAAGAGGATATCATGACCCTTGTGAGGGAATCGCTGTAAACGCAGAACATAAATGGAAGAGAGGTTAGGTTTATATGGCTGACAAATTTGATTTGGTGGTGATTGGCGCGGGACCGGGCGGATATGAGGCCGCCATTGAAGGGGTTCAAAAGGGAATGAAGGTCGCTCTGGTGGAAAACCGTGAGCTGGGAGGCACCTGCCTGAACCGGGGATGCATTCCCACCAAAACAATCATCCACACAGCAGAGCTGTACCATGAATTACAGTCAGGGCCATCCATCGGCCTGACGGTCCGGGAACCCGCGGTTGACATGGAGATGGTCCAGAAACGAAAGGATGAAGTGCTGGAACAGCTGAGAAAGGGCATTGCCTCCCTTATGAAGACCAACAAGATTTCAGTTTATTACGGTACGGGAACCATACTGGACAGGGAGCATGTAAAGGTGGCGGCGGCTGAGGATACATCAGAGGGAAAACCGGAAGGCAAATCGGAAGGTAAAACGGAGGGGAAATCAGAGGAACAACCGGGCGGACAGAAACAGGACCAGGTGGTTCTGGAAACCAGCCATATTCTCATTGCCACTGGTTCCGTTCCCGCGTGCCCGCCCATACCAGGCTCATCCCTGCCGGGAGTGGTCACCAGTGACGGTCTGCTGAACAAAAAGGATATGTTTGAACATCTGATTATTATAGGCGGCGGAGTAATCGGTATGGAATTTGCGTCTGTATACAGTTCCCTGGGCCATGGTGTGACGGTTATCGAGGCCCTGGATCGTATTCTGCCCACCATGGATAAGGAAATTGCCCAGAACCTGAAAATGATTATGAAGAAAAGAAATGTGGATATCCATACAGGGGCAAAGGTGGAGGAGATCCTTCAGACAGAGGATGGAAAAGGACTTATATGCCGCTATACGGAAAAGGACAAACCCTGCGAGGCCAGGGCGGACGGCATCCTTATCGCTACGGGCCGCAGGGCTTATACAGGCGGTCTTATAACCGATGAAAGCAGCCGGGAAGTGAAGGATATGGCCATGGAACGCGGGCGTATTATCACGGATGAAAAATATGAAACCAGCGTACCGGGCATATATGCCATTGGCGATGTGACGGGCGGCATTCAGCTGGCCCATGCAGCCACTGCCCAGGGCAGAAACGCAGTGGCGCATATGGCAGGAGAGGATATGGTGATCCGTACGGATATCATTCCGTCCTGTGTGTATACCAATCCGGAAATCGGCTGCGTGGGAATCAGCGCAGATGAGGCCAAGGCCCAGGGAATGGAAGCAGTGACAAAGAAGTATATCATGTCTGCCAACGGCAAGTCCATTCTGTCCCAGCAGGAGAGGGGATTTATAAAGGTGGTGGCGGACAGCGGTTCACACCGCATCCTGGGCGCCCAGATGATGTGTGCCAGGGCCACGGATATGATCAGCCAGTTTGCGGTGGCTATGGCCAACGGGCTGACGCTGGAGGATATGGCTAAGGTTATATTCCCTCACCCCACATTCAGTGAGGGGATTCTGGAAGCTGTGAGGTAATGAAGCTTTGGCTGCGTTCCTGCTCTCTGCCTGCATTGATTTTTAAGGGATTGGGTATATAATACAGTAGGCGGACAAAATGCCGCCATAGGTAATGAAATACTCAGGAAAGGCGGGCAGGAATTTCATGTGCGGCAGATATCATTTCAGCGCGGAGTTATTAGATGAGATAAGAGATGTAACGGAGCAGAAGGACTGGAAACTGGAACTGGGAGTGCTGGACCGGGACATCCATCCGGGCGACACGGCGCCGGTTATTGTGGCAGCTTTGGAAGAGGCATCTCATGTACCGGCGCCGGCAAAGAACGCCGGGGCAGCTTCTTACGCGGGCCGGGGCGGGAGTCTGCGGGTCTGCAGGCAGAAATGGGGATATCCCGGACCGGGCGGAAAAGGGCTGGTTTTTAATGCCAGGTCAGAGTCGGTGTTTGAAAAGCGGATGTTCCGGGACAGTGTGAGCACGCGCCGGGCAGTGGTCCCGGTTTCTTGGTTTTATGAGTGGAATAAGAATAAAGAGAAATTTACATTCACTAAGGAAGGGAGCCGGATACTGTTCCTGGCTGGATTTTATGGCAGATATGAGGACGGGGAACACTTCGTTATACTGACCACCCAGGCCAATGCGTCCATGGCCCCTGTCCACAGCCGTATGCCCCTGGTTCTTGAGAGGGAACAGGTCAGGGATTGGATTCTGGACAGCGCAAAGACAAAGGAACTGCTGGGCCAGGAACCGCCCCAGCTGGATAGGGATTGTGAGTATGAGCAGCAGACCTTGTTCTGAGATGTATATGATATGAGCATATGGATGGGCTTATCTGAACTTCATTATCTGAAATTGCTTATTTGAATATGGTTATCTGAACATGAGGGCGCCTCCTTTTGACGTGAGTCTGAAAGGAGGCGCCTGCTGTTATGTTTTATGAAAGTTGGCTCAGAGCAGATAAAGCGGGGATAAGGTTTATCTGTCAGGTCTTAATAAATCCCGGTTTTCCAGCACATACTCCGCCACTGCCCGGTTGGTATTAATCCAGGCCCCATGGGACAGCATATAGCCTATAAGCTCACTGAGCATGTTTACCCGGCTGGCGCGTCCTATGAACTGTGGATGGAGGACAAAGTTAATCATCCTGCCTTCCGCTGCCAGGGAATCAAATTCGTCCTTCCAGATTTCTAACATTTCCCGGGGGGATTTCAGTTCATACCGTTCCGGAGCAGAATCCGTGTAAAAATCGTATGCGGTATCGTCAAAAATAGAATCCTTGGGAAGCTCTACCAGAGGAACCTGCCGGCCGTCTATGGTATGGATAAAGGGGCCGTCGGAGTCCCTCCAATTGGAACTGTATAGGTAGCCGTGCTCCAGAAACAGTCTCAGGCTGTAATCGTGTATCACGCCCCCCGGTCCGCGGTGTCCTGCCATGGACTGTCCGGTCAGATCCTTTATGATGGTCTCGCAGCGGGTCATGGTGGCATCTTCCTCCTCATAGGAAGTGGCGGTGGATTCCTCATGGAGGTATCCGTGAAATCCGATTTCATGGCCCCTGCGGCTGATTTCCTTTACCACCAGGGGATAATGTTCAGCAATAACGCCGGGAATGAAAAAGGTTGCCTTTACCCCATACACATCCAGCATGTCCAGGATTCTGGGTACGCCCTGCTTGGGGCCGTATGCGCCCCGGGATAAGTTGGTTATATGGTCATGGTTGCCGTCGCCTCTGGTGGTCCACATGGTCTCTGCGTCCAGGTCAAATGCCATCATGACAGCGATACGCTTGTTGTCAGGCCAGGTCATCATAGGGCAGCACCTCCTTTTTCAGGATTCTCCTGATGGGCTTTTGCCTGTGCCAGTACATACCGCGCCGCTTCCTCGCAGGTGGTAATCCAGGCGCCGTGGCGCTTCATATAGGCAATGAAGTTTCCCAGGGCGGCAATCCGGCTGGCGCGTCCTATCATCTGGGGATGAAGCTTCAGGATAAAGATTTTATTTCCCTCTTCCGCAAGGCCATCGAACTCATCCTTCCAGTTTCCGAATACTTCCCGGTTGGTATACATGGAGCGCACAGCAGGGTCGCTGAAGGTGAAATAAAAATAGGTAAAGTCATCCATGGTAATATCACACGGCAGCTCCACCAGCGGAAGGACCTGGCCGTCCTTTTCCCATAGATATGCCCAGTCGCAGTCTTTCATGGAGGAACTGTACAGGTAACCGCGCTGTGCCAGCAGCTCAGGGGTAAATGGATGGATGATGCTCTCAGGACCCCTGTGACCCACGGGACGCCGTCCCGTGATGCGTTTCAGTATAGCCTCGCTTTTTTCCAGTATTTCGGTTTCTTCTTCCGCGGATATGCCGCGGACGGATTCATGCATATAGCCGTGACAGGCGATTTCATGGCCTCTGGCATGGATGAATTCCACCTGGGCAGTGTATTTTTCCGCAACGATTCCCGGCACAAAGAAGGTGGATTTAATATCATGGGTGTCCAGCATATCCAGACACCGTTTCAGACCTTCTCGGGGACCGTACTGGCCCCGGGAATAATCCGTGAATCCGATGGTGGTACCTTTGGAGGCAGCCCTGGACATGCGCAGGTATTCTGCGTCAAAATCAAATGTGACCATGACAGCAATCCTGGCGCGGCCGGGCCAGGTTATGGCAGGTCCGTTTGTCCTGCCGTCTATTTCATATGACATGGTAAATTGCTCCTTTTATTCATTTCTGGTTTTCATTATAACATGGACAGGTGGTAAGTCAACCAAAGGCATGGACCGGGTTGGATAAATCTGGTATTACAGAGTAAGAGGCAGAGTGAGAATCTGGAAAAAAGGGTTGGAAAGGCCGCAGACAGGGGCATAAAAAAGCCCGGAATCTATTGAATCTAATGTATATTTATGCTATGATTATGCAAGTTCTTCCTTTAATAATGCCGGTCAGGCAGAGGGAAGGGGTAAGGTTTGCAGAAAGCAGACTTTTTATTTTTATATACATATAACAGAGAGGAGAATTATTATGAAAAAAATTGCACTATTGCTGTGCGCTGTTCTGACAGCAGGCGCACTCACCGCGTGTACCGGCGGGGCAGATGCCACCACAGCCGTTTCTCAGACTGCCGCCCAGGAGGCTGCGGACAAGGACGGGGCAGGTAAGGATGCGGCGGATACCCCGGCGGCAGGCGCTGAGGAGAAGTCAGATGAAGCAGGAGAGAATTCCGCGGACACTGCCACAGAGAATCCATTTTCCGGCAAAACCGTGAAGGTGGGTTGTTCCGCTACCTTTGTTCCTTTTGAATCCATCGAGATGGCGGCAGACGGAAGCAAGACCTATGTAGGTATGAATATTGATATTGTAAAGGCTGTTGTGGAAAAAAACGGCGGCCAGGTGGAATTTGTGGATATGCCCTTTAAGAGCCTGATGGCTGCTATCCAGGCCGGTCAGATTGATTTCTGCAGCGGCGGTATGGCGCCTACGGCAGAGAGGGAGAAAACACTGGATTTCAGCGAAATCTTCTTCTATCCCAGAAATGCCATTGTGTACAGGGCAGAGGATAACTACCCGGATTTGGATTCTCTGAAGGGTAAGAAGATTGCCTATGTGTTCGGAACCAATTACCAGCAGGTAGCGGAGAGCGTGGAAGGGGCGGAGACCGTTGGCATCCAGGGCAGCCCTGCATGTATCGAGGAAGTAAAGAGTAAGAGGGCCGACGCGTGTATCGTTGACGGCGCAGGCGCAACAGAGTTCTTAAAGAACAACGAGGGGCTTAAGCTGAGCCTTATGGATAAGGTGGATGATGACTGTTTCGCCATCGGTTTCCCCAAGGAATCCCCTTACTATGAGACATTTAACAACACACTGAAGGAAATGATGGAAAACGGAGAACTGGATGAAATTATCGCAAGCCATTTAAGCGAACAGTTTATCCTGGACTAAGGCAATGTAAAAAGGGGCTGCACATATGAAATTAGATTTTACCAGCGTTTGGCAATACTGGCCATTCCTATACCATGGAGCACTGCTCACCCTGAAGATTACGGCAATCTGCGCCGTGCTGGGGTTTTTGCTGGGCATCGTACTGGCTCTTGTTAAAATCAGCAAATATAAACCTCTCATATGGTTCGGAAGGTTTTATACATCCATTTTCAGGGGAACGCCTCTCCTGGTACAGCTGTGTATTGTCCATTTTGGACTGCCGCAGCTGCTGGGTTTCACACTGACCACCACCCAGTCCGGAATCCTTACATTTACACTGAACTCCGCAGCCTATGTCTCGGAAATATTCCGTGGAGGAATCATGGGTGTGGACAAGGGACAGTATGAGGCGTCCATGTCACTGGGGATTGGTTATGGGGACATGATGAAGGACATTATCATTCCGCAGGCTGTGAAGCACATACTTCCCAGCCTGGTAAATGAGGCCATTGCCCTGTTAAAGGAGTCTTCCATCCTGTCCTACATCGGTGCGGTGGAGCTTTTAAGGGCTGCGGACCAGATTACGGTCCTGACCTTCCGGTTCTTTGAACCCTACCTGGTCATTGCGGTTATTTACTACGTATTTGTCATGATATTGTCGGCAGTTGCCAGCCGTCTGGAAAGGTGGGTGAACAGAAGTGATAGAGTTTCGTGATGTGCATAAAAGCTTCGGTAACCTGGAAGTATTAAAGGGGATTAACCTGAATATTGAGAAGGGCCAGGTGGTTACGCTGATTGGTCCCTCCGGATCCGGTAAGTCCACCATCTTAAGATGCATCAACCTGTTAGAAAAGCCCACCAAGGGTCAGGTGTTCATAGACGGTACGGATATTACGGTTCCAAAGGCTGATATCCAGGCTGTCAGAAAGAATATCGGCATGGTGTTCCAGCATTTTAACCTGTTTCCCCATATGACGGTCATGGAAAATATGACCTATGCCCCGGTGAAGGTGAACAAGATACCAAAGGACAAGGCAGCGGAAAACGGCCTGGAGCTTCTGAAACTGGTGGGTCTGGTGGAGAAGGCGGACGCCTATCCTGGAAAGCTGTCCGGCGGCCAGAAGCAGAGAATTGCCATAGCCAGGGCCCTGGCCATGGAGCCGCAGATTATGCTGTTTGATGAACCCACCAGCGCCCTGGACCCGGAGATGGTAAAGGAGGTTCTGGAGGTCATTAAGAACCTGGCTCATACAGGCATTACCATGGCCCTGGTAACCCATGAGATGGGATTTGCCAGGGAGGTATCGGACCGCATCTGTTTTATAGATGACGGGCAGATCGTGGAGGACGCCAACCCGGATGAGTTCTTTAAGAATCCCAAGAGCGACAGGGCCAGAGGATTTTTGGAGAAGGTGCTGTAGAGAAGACGCTGTAGAGAAGGCGCGGATAAGGAAGGCGTAAGTCCTGAACGGATTGAATTTCTTCATTATGTTGAGAACACATGTGATTGTTAGGCGGACAGGATCCAAAGCCAACAGGTCAGTGAAATACACATAACAGCAGGCCGCCCGGGCATTATGCCCGGGCGGCCTGCTGTTATGTTGCATACTAAAACGCATTTTATGATTTCCCTAAATTAATCCCATCAGGCCCGGAATACCCAGCGACAGCGCCGGTATATAGGTAACGGCCATAAGCAGGAGGAACAGTACCGCAAAGTAGGGAAGCAGCGTTCTGGTCACCTGTTCAATGCTGATTTTGCTGATGCCGCAGCCCACGAACAGTACGGAACCAACAGGAGGCGTGATGTTGCCCAGGCACATATTGAAGATTAACATGACGCCGAACTGAATGTCAGTCATTCCTAAACTCTGGGCGATAGGAAGGAAAATAGGAGTAAAAATCAGGATAGCCGGCGTGATATCCATAAACATTCCCACTACCATCAGGATTATGTTCATCAGCAGCAGGATCACGTATTTGTTGGTGGAGATGGACATGATGCCCTCGCTGATGGCTGCCGGGATTCCTGAGTATGCCATGACAAAGGACATGGCGGAGGAAGCGGATATCAGGAACAGGATGATGCCGCTGGTGCATGAGCTGCTTACAAGAATCTTCATGAAGGACTTCACGGTAAGGCTCTTGTAGCAGATGGAAAGAATCAGGCAGTAAAGCACGCAGATACCTGCTCCCTCAGTGGCAGTGAAGATGCCTCCCACGATACCGCCGATTACAATGATGATGAGCAGCAGGCTGGGGATGGCCTCCAATGTTACTTTTACGGCTTCCTTCATGGGGGTGCGGCCGGATACCGGATATTTATGCTTTTTGGCGTAAATGAAAGCCACCACCATGGAGCCAACGCCCATCAGGATGCCAGGAATGTATCCGGCCATGAACAGAGTGGATATGGACACGCCGCCTGCTACCGTGGAGTACACGATGAATGCGCTGGTAGGGGGGATCAGGAGTCCGGTGGGAGCCGAGGCAATGTTGACGGCCGTGGCAAAGGCAGGGTCGTAGCCCTCGTCCTTCTGGATGGGATAGATACAGCCTCCCATGGCGGATGCAGCTGCCACGGATGAACCGGACAGCGCGCCAAAGAGCATGTTGCCCACAATGTTGGCCTGGGCCAGGGAACCTGGAATCCAGCCCACAAACAGCTTGGCAAAGTTGACAAGGCGTCTGGCGATACCGCCGTTATTCATGATGTTGCCGGCCAGGATAAAGAGAGGGATGGCAAGCAGGGAGAAGCTTTCCACGCCGCTGTTCATCTTCTGCATGGTGATAAAGGTAATCTGGTCCCAGGACAGGCTGGAGACGGCAGTTACGATGGATGCGATTACGATACTGACGGAGATTGGGCAGCTGAGGAACAGCAGGATGCCAAATACCGCAAACAGAATGACTGTTGTAAGTCCGATACTCATTACTCATTCCCTCCTTCTATGGTGATTCCGGTTACATCCTCATAGATGTTGATAATCTGTGCCAGGATGATGAACAGTCCGGAGATGGGCGCCATGGCATATACCAGGCTTCTGGGAATCCCCAGCAGCGCGGAGAACACCTTCTGGGCGCTTAACGCCAGCTTGAATCCGCCGATGGTGATGACAAAGACGGCAAAGAGCAGAATCAGCACATCAATAACTGTCATCAGAATCCGGCGGCCTGCCGGGCTTAAGCTGTCACGCACCAGCACCAGGCACATGTGTTCCCTGGTGATGAAGGCATAGGCAGCTCCGATGAAACCGGTCCAAATCAGGAAGTAACGCACCAGCTCCTCGGTAAAGGCAGCCGGGCTGTTGAGCACGTAGCGTGTAAATACCTGGTACAGGACCAAAAGGGTCATAACGGACAGCAGCACAGTGGCTATGCCGGCTAAAAGACGGGTCATCCACTTTTTGATGACAGATAATATTTCATTCATGTGATTACCTCCCCTTATTCTACCGAATCAATGGTGTCAAGCAGTTCCTTCACACCCGGATACTGTGCGCAGTAATCGTCAATCATACCGCTTGTGGCCTGGCGGAACGCATCCTTGTCAACATCGTTTACGAATTCCACTCCCATCTGGGACTCTGCCTCCTGGATGGCCTCATCAATGGCGGCATCCCATGCAATCTTGTGGCTTTCCGTGGATTCGCGGGCTGCTTCCAGGATGATGTTCTGGTCCTGGGGGCTGATGGTCTTCCATACCTTGGCGCTCATGACCATTACGTCGGGAATCATGGCGTGCTGGTCTGTGGAATATACCTTGCAGATTTCGCCATGTTTGCCGGTGGTAAGTGCTGTTTCATTGTTCTCAGTGCCGTCAATAATGCCGGTCTGGAGAGAGGTATATACATCGCCGTAGGACATGGCTACCGGGATTCCGCCTAAGGCCTTCATCATATCAGTCTGGGATTTCATATCCTGTACACGGATTTTCAGCCCCTTTAAGTCAGCCGGCGTGCGGATTGCCTTGTTCTTGGTGTAAAAGGAACGGGCGCCTGAGGTGTAGTAGGTCAGGGTGATAAATCCGTCGTCAGAGGAGGAAAGGAAGAAGTCCTGCATCGGATCAGAATCCATTACATGGTAAAAGTCTTCTGTATCGTCAAAGATATAGGGAAGGCCGAAGGCATGATAGGATTCGTTGTAGGTGGCAAGGCCGGGAGCAGATACCTTGGTCATGGAAATGACACCGGCCATCAGCTGCTCCATGTTCTCGTTTTCGGAACCCAGCTGGCCGTTTGGAAGGATGCGGACCTGGATTCGTCCGTTTGTCCGTTCCTCCACCTTGTCTGCAAATTCCGTCATCGCAATATGTACCGTATGGGTTTCGCTGAGGCCGTGAGCCAGAGTAAGCACCATGGGATTTTCCGCTGAGGCCTCCGCGCTGGTCTTGGCGCCGCTCTGGGCGCACCCGGAAAGCCCCAGTACAGCCAGACTCAAAGCCGCTGCCATTGCTGCTGCAAATTTTTTCATTTTCAATATCCCCTTTCTATGTAGCGGCTTCCCCTCTGTAAGCGGGAGGAGAAGCGAATGCCTGTCTTTACATACCAATCAGGTCGAACTGTTCAAAAGATACGATCACCTGATAATCCTTCTTAGGATTAGGGTATTTAATCTGAACGGACTTAAGCCTCTGGCTGTAATACCATCCGCAGTCCGCATCCTCAAATTTTCTCCTGTGGAGGAAATGAGGAATGGTCTCGCCGTCTGCCTTAACCCAGTAAGGTGCTTTCTCACGGTGTATCATATCCAGATACAGCGTCTTTACGGCTGTCTCATAATGGCCTTCCTGATGGAAATCCAAAACAGTGCGTTCTCCGGCTGTCATGGTTATGGAGGTCTTCAGGAAGCCTCCCTTTTCATAGTCCATGGAAATGCCGTCGTCCTCATAGAGCTCAAACCGGCCGTCCCTGTCGGCCGCGCACAGGATTCGCAGGTGTTCTGCCTGCTGGGTCTTTAGGTTAACAAGCCTGTCTTCCGCCATGGGAATAATGGCTCCGCTTCTCACAAACAGGGGTATGGATCCCAGGTCCACAGGGAGCTCCACGGTGCGTCCACCCTCATAGGCGGCCCTTGTATAGAAATCGTAGAAGGTTTCGCCTTCAGGCAGGTATACCTTTCTGGAGACGGCGCCCTTTTCCACCACATTGGCCACCAGCAGGGAATCTCCCAGCATAAAGTCCACACCCTCCTCGTAGCACTTCACATCTTCCTGGAATGCACTGCACATGGGCTCCATGATGGGAAGTCCTGTTTCATGGGCCCGCTCCATCAGTGAGTAGAGGTAGGGACTTAACTGGTAGCGCAGTCCGATAGCCTCCCGGATGTAATCCGTACAGTCGCCGTACATCCAGGGTTCTGTCACCGTGTTGTCGGTGTTGGTGGAGTGGATGGAGAAACGGGGCTGGAATATACCGTTTTGAATCCATCGCACCATAAGCTCTGCTTCCGGCGACGGTCCGTAGAAGCCGCCGATGTCGCAGCCCTGGTTGGCTACGCCGGAAAGGCTCATGCCCAGGATGGTTGCAATGTTGTATTTTAAGGAGTCCCAGCAGGTCAGGTTGTCTCCTGCCCAGGTCTGGGCATAGCGCTGGATGCCGCAGTGGCCGGAACGGCACACGATATAAGGGCGGGTGTTGGTGAAGGTTTCGTGAATAGCCTCATCCGTGATATGGCACATGATATTGGACATGACGGACTTCAGCTGGCCGATGGTACCGCCCTTGCCCTCAAAATCACACCGGCAGTCCTTATCCACCAGGCTGTCATATTCACAGTTGTCGTTCCACACAGAGCTGGTGCCGTATTCCAGGACATTTTCCTTAAGCATTTCCTTCCAGTAAGTCCGGGTGGAGGGGTTGGTAAAGTCTGCGAACACACCCTTACCGCCCCACCATGTTCCGATACCGGGTTCATCGCTGTCGCTGGCCTTTATAAACATACCTTTGGCTTTCATCTCATCCAGCCTGGGATGAATCAGGAGGATGCCCGGCTTAACGTTAGGGGACACGGTTACTCCTCTCTTTTCCATCTGAGCAAAGAATTCCCTGGGGTCCTTGAAGCGCTTTTTATTCCAGGTAAAGACGCAGCGCTTGATGCCTTTGTCCGTTTCCACGGTGCAGTAGCCGGAGGAAAGCTGGAAACCGTCAACCGGTATCTTCTCTTCCCTGGTGGTGTCGATGAAATCCAGGATAGCGTCATCGCAGTCATTATCCAGCTCCGGATAGTACATGGAGGATCCCAGGTATCCAAGCGCATACCGGGGAAGCATGGCTGATTTGCCGGTGAGATCCGTATAGCGCTCCACGACCTGACGCACGGAGGGGCCTGCAATGAGGAAGAGGTCAATGTCGCCGCCGTCTGTCCGGTAACGGCTGTGGGGCTTCCAGTAGTTGCTCTTTTCGCGGCCCATATCAAAATCGCACTCACAGGTGTTGTGGTAGAAATACCCCACAGCCTTCCTGGTTCCGCGGTTTAATTTTATGTAAAAAGGGATATGTTTGTAAAGTGAATCGGTTTCCCTGGGGTTGTATCCCATGGCGTCTTTGGGGCTCATGCTCATGAATTTCTGGGCTTTGTTGAAGCTGCCGCTCTTCTCTCCAAAACCGTAGAAACAGTCTTCCGGTGAAATCTCACTGGTGTGAATCCGGCGGTGGTTGCTGTCCTCCATATAGGCTAAATCCACGATGTCGGCGTGAAGCAGGGTACCCTCTTTGTCATACACGCAGATGCGAAATGGCTCCTTCTCCACCACTACCTTCAGAATACGTCCCTCAATTACCGCCTCCCTGTCCCCGTCCGACAGGACTGCGTCTGCCGCTTCCACCCGTGTTCTGCGGCCCTTCAGGAAATCATCCATCCGGTCTTCCCATGCTGTCATCACAAGGCTGTAGGATTCCTCCGCGAAATCGCCGTCAAATCCGGCCCTGATACGCAGGATGGAATCTGTCAGAAAAAGAATGCGGATTTCCACACTGTTGGTCATCACTGAAAAGTAATTGTCCTTTTTGGCGACCGTGTAAGCATTCGTACAAACCTTCATAAATTGTTGCCTCCTTGTTTTATTTCAACCGGTTTTATGTTATTATCATATAGAATTAAGGCCGCCTAAACTAGACAATATTTGCAGTATTATGGTGGAAATTAAACATATCTTGCTGTATTAATTTGGAAGCGCTATGGTGTTTCCGTGTGTTTTACGTATATAAAAACATGGGAATTGGATATATGTACCAAAGAAGGGAGAAAGCGGATTGATAGACCAGGCTGGAATTATGATGGCTCAGGGAAGGAGCATTGCCGGCGAACGCATACAGGGAGTCAATGACAATATGTCAAAGTCCCATTATCATGATTATTTTGAATTATATTATCTGGAGGAAGGAGAACGGTTTCACATTATCCAGGACCGTCTCTACTGCATCCATCCGGGAGAATTCCTTATATTTTCCCCCTATGTGATGCACCACTCCTACGGCCAGGAAAATGTGCCGTTTAAGCGGCTTCTGGTGTATTTTTCCAGGGAGGAAGTGGATTCCGTGCAGCTGTTAAAGGTGCTGGAAAAGGGAACCGGGGTATATAAGCCGGACCAGCGGGAAAAACAGGTGGTGCACCGCATGCTGGATGACCTGCTTAAGGAACAGGACGACCCTCAGGCTTATCATGAGGACTATATCCATACCCTGTTAAACATGGCCTTACTGACCATTGCCAGAAACATTCAGACACCGGTGAAGCCGGAAAAGCGCAACCGGATAACAGATGTAATCAGCTATATCCACCAGAATTACCAGGAGGACATATCCATAGACCAGCTGGCCCAGATGTCCTATGTGAGTCCCTACTACCTGTGCAGGAAGTTCAAGCGTTATACCAACAGCACCATTATCCAGTATGTGAATGTTACACGGGTCATGAATGCCCAGAGGATGTTTATGGAGACCAATAAAAATATCACGGAAATCAGCCGGGACACGGGATTCTCCAACATCACTCATTTTAACAGGGTGTTTAAGTCGGTCATGGGAATGACGCCATCGAATTTCAGGAAAATGTATAAGACGGAGGCCGGACATGGCAGAAGGACAATTTGATACGGCCCGGCCCGGCGGGAACCGGGCTGCAAAGACGCCGAAGGGGCAGCCCTGTGCGGGGATCAATATGCAGTTTTGCATTCTGTCGGCCCTGGGCATGTTTTTTGTGGTGGACGGGCATCTCAATAACAGTTATCTGGACATCGGGGGACTGGTGCCCTACTACTCCTTTCACATGCCCCTGTTTGCCTTTATCTCCGGGTATTTTTACAAAAAGGGAAGCGAGCACCGGCTGGGCGCCTATGCGAAGAAAAAAATAATCCGTCTGCTGGGGCCGTATATGGTGTACAATCTGATGTACGGCATGATTGCCCAGGGGCTCCACAGAGCCGGCTTTGCCTTCGGGGGAGATTTGAGCTTATGGAATCTGTTTGTGGAACCATTTATCACAGGACATCAGTTTGAATATAATCTGGCTGCCTGGTTTGTGCCGGCCCTGTTTCTGGTGGAAATGGCCAATGTGCTTTTACGCCGCCTTTTAAAGCGGGTGGATTCTGAATATGCAGTGTTTTTTTTGTACCTGTCCATAGGGGTATGCGGCATCCTTCTGGCATTTTCCGGCCGGTATCAGGGCGGATGGCTTACGCTGGTGCGTATGATGTTCCTGCTGCCCTGTTACGGCGCAGGCACCTTGTATAAGGAGAAGCTGGAGGCAAGGGACAGGGCAGACAATGGGCTGTACTTGGGCATTATCCTGGCTGCCTGGCTGCTTCTGGCCATGTCCGGCCGCCCCCTCATCTACTCCGTGGCCTTCTGCAACGGCTTTACAGGAATCCTGCTGCCCTATGTCACGGCTGCACTGGGAATCGCGTTCTGGCTCAGGGTATCCCGCATCCTGGCCGGAGCATTTGGGGACGGCAGGTATATCAGGTATTTTGGCAGTCATACATATGCGGTGATGATGCATCACATCATGGCTCTCATGGTTCTTAAAACCCTGTTCGCGGCACTGGCAAAGTACACTGCCCTCTTTCCAGGATTCAGTTTTGAACAGTATAAGGCAGACCTCTGGTACTGCTATTTTCCCAAAGCTCTGCCTCAGTTCAGGGTGGTTTATCTTATGTGGGCCATTGTGCTGCCGCTGCTGTTCCAGTGGGTATTTGACAGGTTAAGGCTTCACTGGGGACGGGAGGCCCTGGGCCGTCCCCGTGCCGGCTTTAAAGGGTAACTGTGGTGGAGAACCAGGTTGTCAGCCGTTTCCTGATGCATCTGGTAGTAGGCGCTGCAGATGCGGCCGGCGATAACGTCCACGTTTTCTATGGATACATCCAGCACCATTACCAGGTACTGGCAGCTGCTGTACCTGGTGTACACATCTCCCATACGCAGGCTCTGTTTTATTTTCTCTCCCAGAATATCCATCTCAGTATCCCTTTTGTCCAGGGGGAGGAAACCGTTATTCCGGTCTGTCAGGGTAAACAATATGATGAAGGCCCTTTTCTTATCCCTTCTGAGGCGCCTTTCCTCCAGGCGGAAGATTTGTTTAAAGGTGTCATAATCCTGGCAGTAGGCTCCTGGCTGGGTTTCCTTTTCTTCCATTTCCCTGGCGATCAGACTCATATCGGGCTGTATGCCTGCCGGTTCCCTGGCCGGGGATATAAGGCTGTTGCCGTCCTTTAGGTTCCGAAGGCGCTTTTTTGCCATGATTTTCTGATCCGCGCAGTCAAACATATCCCGGTACCTGCTGCAGGTCCGGCTGTCGGAGCTGTCTATGGTGATGGACAGCTTAATCAGGATGGAATCACCCAGCCGCACTTCCCGGAACCGCTCCTGAATCCGCAGGCATTCTCCGGCAGTCATTGAGTCATCCAGAACAGAGGGAATGAAAATCACAAACTCATCTCCTCCCACACGCCCCACCAGATTGCGGCCGCTGAACATCTTTTTCAGCACATTGGCAATGGTGCACAGCAGCATATCCCCGGCAATATGGCCGTAACGGTCATTTACCTGTTTGAAATGGTCCAGATCCAGAACAATCATGGTCCCCGGCTGTTTACTGCGCAGATGGTCGTCCACCCTGCGTTCCATGGTGATGCGGTTATACAGTCCGGTCAGTCCATCCAGTTCCGCCAGGGTCTGCAGGGCACAATTTTCCTGCTCCAGCTGTTTGCGCGTCTTTTTGTAAATGTCTGTATGCTGTCTTTGTTTCATTTTACATCCCTCCAGATATCACGTTGTGCTCTGCTCTTTCAGAGCACACTCCAGAGCCCGCTGCATTTTCTGGCAGCTGACCGGCTTCATGAAGAAGTAGCTCACACACATTCTGTAGGCCTGTACTCCGAAATCCAGGTCGGAAATCCAGATAAGCCTCCTGGAGAGCGGCTGCGCACTGGCTGCGGTATCCAGGCCTCTCACACCGTCCAGGGAAACGATGACCATGTCCCATTCCCTTCCTTCCAGGGCAGCGGCCAGTTCCATCCAGTCTTTACAGGTATTAATCTGTATTTCAAGGTATTTTTCCGAGGCCCATTTAAGAATGTAATCTATCATTAAGGATCGTTCTGACAGGTTGTCGTCACATATGATGATTTCCATGCCGTGCTCCCCCTTTCGTATATGGGTTCTTAGATTTAATTCAAACATAACGTTTTTCTGCCATATTTTCAATGGGGTGGCTTCATTTTGCAGGTTTTGGCCTGATTTTGCATTTGCCATACGGATTTGTTTTTTGTAAAATGAAATCAGGAAAGCATTTCTTGCCGGTATAGGGGAGGATTTTATGCAAGTTGCCATTATAGACGATTTAGCGGTGTGCAGACAGGATATAAAGGAATATCTGCTGCGCTATATACGTGAAAATTACCAGGGGGAGGAGCCGGAACTGGATGAGTTTGAAAGCGGGACCAGGTTCCTTGACGCCTTCCGGCCACAGGTATATGATGTGATTTTTATTGACCAGTATATGGAGGGGATGTCCGGAATGGACACGGCCAGGGAGATAAGGAAACTGGATGAGGAGGCTGCCCTTATTTTTGTTACCACCAGCAGTGACCATGCAGTGGACAGCTATGGGGTCAGAGCCAGCGGTTATCTGATAAAACCCTTTACATATGAGGCGTTTGGGGAAACCATGAGACTGGCCCGCTTGGGGAAGATAATGAACGCACGTTTCATTGCCCTGGGTGATGACAGGATATTGTTAAAGGAAATCCTCTGGTGTGACCGGGACGGCCATTATGTGCAGATCCATACGGATATGCAGGGGGTCCTGAGATACCGTGTGGCCTTTGCTTCTCTGGAGGCGGTATTGTCCGCCTATCCCCAATTTCTGCCCTGTTACAGGGGACTCATCATTAATATGGACCGCGTGAGGCGCATGGAGGAGCTGGAATTCCTTATGGATACCGGTGAACGTGTTCCGTTTCGCAAGCGGGACCATAAGGAAATCAAGAGCCGGTTTTCACAGTATATGTTCCGGCGGGCAAGGGAGGAGGATTTGTTATGATAGATATTGCCATGACATTACTGTTTCCATTTCTGGATTTTATACCCTTCGGCCTTCCCAGGTATTGGATTCACAGGGATAAATTAAAAATACGGTACAGGTATGTGGTGATGCTGCTGACAGCGGTATCCTGCGTGAACAGCGCAGCCTTCTATCTTATCAATCAGGGAGGCTATGAGGCAGCTGCCCGGTGGACTACCCTGATGCGGTACAGTTTTATGCTGTTTAATCTGATATGTTCATTTTTATTAATCAGAGAGCAGTTCCAGAAGCTTATGTTCACCTACCTGGTTTTAATGTCCTGGTCTTTCTTTGTGTTTGGCAATGCCAATTTCATTGAAAGCCGGTTTTTCTGGGACTTTTCAGACAGACACCCGTATCTCATCTATAATACGGCCAGGGTGGTCATTCTGCTTATCACCTATCCCTTTATACTCCATTTCCTGGGACATACCGTGAGGGAAGCCCTGAAGATGGAGGACAGGAAGATGTGGCAGTACATGTGGAAGATTCCGCTGTTTTCCACTTTGTTCGGTATGCTGTACTGCACGGTGCAGGATGTGTATGCCTATGCTTCCTGGCAGTTCCTGATTTCCAGGTATCTGATGCTGTTTGGAACCTGTTATGTATCCTATGTATTTTTGAGGGTTTTAGAAATATCCCGCAGAAAAACACAGCTGGAGGAGGAATTAAAGTATGCGGACAGGAGCCTTCTGGCCCAGAAAAAGCAGTATGAAACCGTATCAGCCCATATGGAGGAAATGAAAAAGGCGCGCCATGACCTGCGCCAGCATCTGGCCGTGGTTCAGTCCTACATAGAGAGGGATGACAGGGCGGGTCTGTCTGAGTATATTGAGATTTATAAGACAGAGCTGCCTCCTGATATCATAGAAATATACTGCCGCAACCAGGTGATCAATGCGTTAATCTGCTACTATGCTTCCCAGGCCCGCAGGCATAAAATCCGTTTTGAAGCCCAGGCAGATTACCCGGAGCAATGTCCTGTCTCGGATACGGAGGTGACGGTTATACTGGGCAACCTGCTGGAAAATGCGGTGGAGGCCTGTCTGCGTGAGAAGAATGGTAAATGCTCCATCCGGCTGCGGATATTCAGGAAAAACAAAAGCAGCCTGGTATTTCTGACAGACAACACCTGTTCCGGGACAGTGCGGTTTGACGCTGACGGAAAAACACCCCTTTCCTCCAAGCGGAAAGGGGTGGGAATCGGCGTATCCTCCATCCGGGAAATTGCGGACAGGTATGGAGGAGATACATTATTTGAACAAAAAGCCGGTATGTTTTATGCCTCCGTATGGCTGCAGATCCCGGAGGAGGCGGATAATTAGCCGGCCTTAGTTTGGCGCCAGGGGAATGATGACGGCGGCCACAAAATAAGCTATGATTCCGGGGCCGGAGCAGGCAAAGATGGCCCAAATAAGGCGGATGATGGTGGGGTCAATGTTAAAGTATTCTCCAATGCCTCCGCATACGCCGCAGAGCATTTTATTTATGTTTGAACGGTATAATTTCTTATCCATAGTTCTATCTCCTTTTCTGTAGGAATCTATAAGATTTGGTCAAAGTTTACAGCAATGTTTCCAACGCCGCATTCCAGTTCCATGGTGTAGGGAGCCTTGTTGTTGATATGAGTTTCGTGTGAGAGCATGGTGTAGTGTTCAGCGCCCACATCAATGCTTCCCACACCGCACTCCACCTGGTAATTGTACCCGTCTTGGGAACCGGTCAGGTTAAGGGTCACATCTCCCACACCTGTCTCTACCTCCACGTCCCCGTTGACAGTGCCTGAAAATGTAATGGCGCCAACGCCTGTGTCAATCTCCAGTTTGGAGGTGGTGACGCCAAGAACCGTGCACTCCGCGGCGCCCATATCCAGGGACAATTTGTCAAGCCCGTATCCGGCCGGAATCAGAATCTCGATTCGGGGAGCCTCATTGCCCCGGCTGCGTCCTGATTCCCTCTTAACCTTCAGTGTGAATTCATCCATGTAGCATTGTGTGCGGTTATAGGTATCCTGTACATTGACCTGGATTTGGGAAATACCCTCTTTTTCTAAAACGCGGATTACCCCTTTGTCTATATCCACATCCAGTTTTCTGGCCTGTGCATAGGAGGGATCGGATACCGTCTTTATCTGCGAGGGGCCGCGGGAGCGGTCTGTGTCATCCGGGTCATCCGGGTTATCCCAGTCATCCGAGGCATCCCAGTCATCCCAGGCATCCCAGTCATCCCAGTCATCCGCCCGGTCATCGCCCCAGCGGACCAGCCACGGCATGTGGTTGTGCCATACCCTGGAGGCCAGGCGGGACGGCAGGCTGTTTGTATACCGTCCTCCCATGGCGGCTGAAACGGCAGTGATGCCCAGACCAAGGAGAAGGAGTATCAGTCCGGTGATGGCGCATATCTTTACAAATCTCTTCATTTTATTACCTCCCTCGGTGAAGCAGGCGGCTAAGCCCATTGACGATACTTCGTATGACGAAAGGAACAAACCTTCCGTAAAACAGTACGGAAAGAGCCAGGCACAGGGCTCCGGCGCCCAGCAGGATCAATCCTGTGCCGGAGGCCATGAGTCCGTCCAGGGGATGGGAAAACATGTGGAACACACCGTAGGGAAGCATAACAATACCGCCCAGGAGCACTGCAAAGGTGGTGGCTCCAAGTGTCACCAGGACAGCTGTCAGAATGCCCAGGACTCCCGCGGCCAGACCCAGCAGACCGCCGCCAACACCAAGGAACACGGGAAAGGCCACAACGATGAGCACAGCCCATAATATGAGCTTTATCACCTTGCTGGTCCTGGGCGGAGGGGGATTGGAAGTTCCATTGTTCCCTTCTGTATAAGTCTCACCCGGCCCATGGTTAAAACTCTGCTCCTGGTTAAAGCCGCGTTCCCGGTCAAAGCTCTGTTCCCGGTCAAAGTTCTGTTCCCGGTTATAGCCCTGTCCCCTGCTGCCCCTTCCCTGGCCGCCGCTCTCCTGCTCTTCCGGCAGGTCCAGACGCTTTGCCATGGCATAGCCAGGATCACGGAACCGCTCATCCTGATATCCCTGTTCAGTGAATTCTCCGCCGTTCTCCAGATGTCCGGCTATGTCAGCACGGATGATGGCGGCAATCCGTTCAGGGCTTCCTAATTCCTGGATGACCTCTGCTTCCTTATCAGGACCGGCCTCTTCAAAGTAATCTGTATAGTATTGGACCGCATCGTCCTTGTCTTCATCCTGGATGTCCTGCAGAAGATATGCAAGCTCCTTCATAAACTCATCCCTGGTCATAGCTTCGCCTCCTTAAATATCTGGGATATCTTCTGTGAATAAGTTACCCATTCCCCCCGGTACAAATTCAGCTGTACCCTGCCTTTTTCCGTCAGCCTGTAATATCTGCGGTTCCTGCCGTCAATGGCCATATCATACACTTCCAGGCAGTCCTCCTTCTGGAGGCGTCTCAGCACCGGATATAAGGTGGACTCCGAAATATCAATGGCCTGCCGGACATCCTGGGTGATTTTATATCCATAAGTCCCTTCCGCATCCTTAGAGACAACTGCCAGCACAATAGCGTCTAAAAGCGCGGAGCCAGTGTTAAATATCATAAGCACCCCTCTGTTCTAAAAACAATATTATTAGTTGCGTCATATTATACAATATATAATATAGTTATACTATACAGCATATAGTATTATATGTCAACACAAGAAATTCAAAAGATTCTGTTATATTTTCTTAAGCCTCTTTAGAAACAATTTACCAATCAGTCAAACTTAAGACACAAATAGCCGGTATACTATAAGACATAAACAAGCAGTCAGAGCTTTTAATATAGATACCATACATAATAAGCCGGTGGGATTGGCAGAGGGCCTTTCTTACCGGCTCAACCTAATTTATGGAGTAATGATTGAAAATAAGAATGGAATCAGCTACAATGGAACAATCAAGATAAAAAGCAGGTAATAGAAATGAACGCAGGAATCATTGCCGGGCAGATGCTGGTTTTGTTTTTTATGATGTTGGCAGGTTTTATTGCCTTTAAGGCGCACATAGTCTCACAGGCCGGCTCTAAAAGCCTGTCCTCGGTTATCATTAATATCTTTAACCCATGTCTCATCATATCCGGAGTACTGAATAAGAAAATCACATACAGTCCCCGCATGGTAGCAGAGAACCTGGTTCTGGTGGCCGTGTTTTTTCTGGTGCTCATTGTCCTGAGCCGTCTGTTCACAAAGATGATGAGGCTTCTGCCGGGGGAGGTAAACAGCTACCGTCTCATGATGATATTTCCCAACCTGGGGTTTATGGGAATCCCGCTGGTGCGCAGCCTGTACGGTGAGGAGGCTGTAATATTTGTGGCCTTCTATATTGTTGGTTATAATCTTCTGGTTTATTCTTACGGCATTCTTTTGGCTATGGGAACAAGGGATGATTGCGAAGACGCAGGAAAGGAAGCGGCAAAACGGGCCGGGCTTCCCTGGAAGAAGATGCTCAATATCGGAATGGGCGCCTGTATCACGGCAATTTTTATATTTGCTTTTCACATCCGGGTGCCGGAGCCGGCAGCTGATTTTGTGGACAGCATGGGAAACGCGGCAGTGCCCTTATCCATGATGACTGTGGGCATCATGGTGGCCCAGTCGGACTTAAAGTCCCTGGTAACAGACAAAAAGCAGCTTCTCTTTGCCTTTATCAGCCTTTTGGTCATACCGGCAGTCTGCATACCGTTTATGAGAATACTGCCTGTTGACAAGGTTTCTTATGGAATTTTTATTCTTTTGATTGCAATGCCGGTGGGCAGCGTGGTTATGCTGGTTGAGAAGGAATATGGCGCCACAGACGGAAGGATATCGGCCAAAAGCATTGCTTTGACCTCCATCCTGTCCGTGCTCACCATTCCTGTGATTACATATCTGGCATGACAGGAGACGGAAAAGATGGGGTGGCTGAACCATCCCGGGATGTACGGTAGATATTCATTCTGTTTCTGCGGGCAAATCCGATGACAGTCAGATTGTATTCAGCAGCCAGCTCCAGGGTAAGGTCTGTGGGTGCGGAGCGGGATACAATGACAGGTATGCCTGCCCATATGGCCTTTTCTGCAATGGGGCGCGGAATCCGGCCTGTGGTATATACGCTGGTGCCCGCAAAATCCACACGGTCCTTTAAGGCGCGGCCCACTGTTTTTTCAAAGGCCCGGCTCCGGTCCAGGTCCTCTGTCATGTAAAGGACCGCATAGTCACGGCACAGCATTACGCTGTGGACATTGCCGGTTTTGCGAAACAGCTCCGAGGCGTCCAGAAGGTGCTGTGACAGAGAGAGTATGTGATCAGGACAGATGTGTAAATCCGGGAGGCGGACCATGGTGCGGTGCGTTTCCCGGATTTTCAGATCCGCCCGGTTAAGAGACGGGCAGATGCTTAAATCCATTATATCCTCAGGGGAGGAGATGACGCCTGAGGTATAAAGCCTGCCTAAGAGCATCTCCTCCAGATATTCCGGAATACAGTGAAGGACTTCTGTGCAGCGGCCGTTGATATGGACGTTTAGGGAACATTCCGCCAGCACTTCGTCCATGGAGGGCGTTTCCCTGCCGTCTTCATACCGTATGACCGGATACTGTTTCGTGAATTCCATCATGTTTTATATTCCTTTCCATCACGCTTTTTGGATTCGGATTGCGCAGGCCTTATATTCCGGGATTCTCGCCAGGTCGTCCAGCGCAGCGTTGGTAATCCGGTTCACATTGCCGTCCGCGAAGTGGAAGGTCATGAAGGCCTCATGCGGGCTGACTTTCTGTCCCACCCGCGCGGTGCTGGTAATCCGGCCGCGTCTGGAGGACACAAGTACTTTGTCTCCATGGCTGATGCCAAGGGCCTTAGCATCCTCCTCGTTGACCTCGATATAGGATTCGCTGCAGATTTCATTCAGGCCCTCGGTCCGTTTTGTCATGGCACGGGTGTTATAGTGGTAGAGCATGCGCCCTGTGGTCAGCAGGATTGGGTACTCCTCATCCGGAAGCTCCCTGGATTCCTTGTAAACAGCGGGATAGAAATATCCAAGCCCTCTGGAGAATCTGCCCGCATGGAGTATGGGCGTACCCGGATGGTCTTTGGATGGACAGGGCCACTGCAGGCTCTCACCCGCATCCAGCCTGGCGTGGCTGATTCCGCCGTAGGACGGGGTTACGCAGGCTATCTCATCCATGACCTGGGCTGCACTGTCATAATGGCAGGGATATCCCATCCTGCCCATAACGTCGCAGAATATCTGTATGTCATCCCTTGCCAGCCCCGCTGGTTCAACAGCCTTGCGGACCCGCTGGAGACGGCGCTCCGTGTTGGTGAAGGTGCCTTCCTTTTCAGCATAGCTGACGCCCGGAAGAATCACGTCAGCGTAGGCAGCTGTCTCTGTCATGAAAAGCTCCTGCACCACCAGGAAATCCAGGTTCTTTAATGCTTTTTCAATGTGTCCCGTATCCGGGTCAGTCACGATTGGGTCCTCGCCAAAGATATACAGTCCCTTTATGCTGCCTTTTATGGCTGCCGGGAAAACCTCGGTGGAGGTAAGACCGGGCCTGGTATTTAATTCCACGCTCCACGCTGTCTGGAATTTGTGGATGACGTCCGGGTTGGCCACCTTCTGGTAGCCGGGGAAATCTGTTGGCAGGCATCCCATATCGCAGGCGCCCTGTACATTGTTCTGGCCCCGCAGCGGATTGATGCCGCAGCCCGGCCTGCCCAGTTTACCGGTCATCATGGCCAGGTTGGAAAGGCTCATGACGCCTTCTGTGCCGGTGGAATGCTCTGTCACGCCCAGACAGTATATGATGGGCGCCTTGCGGGCACCTGCGTACATCCGGGCAGCCTGTATCAGGTCCTCCTGACGGATGTGGCAGATTTGGGCCACCTTCTCAGGGGGATAATCCTCTAAAATCTGTTCCAGGATTTCAAAGCCTTCTGTCCGGGAGGATATGAAATCCATATCAGCCAGGCCTTCCTTTAATATAATGTGCATCATACCGTTGGCAAAGGCCACATTAGTGCCCGGCTTTATCTGCAGGTGCAGGGCCGCGTCATTTGTCAGGTCAATTTTCCTGGGATCCACCACAATCAGTTTGGTGCCCCGCCTGACTGCGCGGCGTATCTGAGTGCCTGCTACGGGATGGGCTTCGGTTGGATTGGAGCCTACAAGGAGAATCACATCCACATCTCCTGTAATATCCGCAATGGGATTGGTCATGGCGCCGGAACCAAGGGTCATGGCAAGACCGGTCACAGAGGCAGAGTGGCAGATACGGGCGCAGTTATCCACGTTGTTGGTGCGAAAGGCAGCGCGCATCATTTTCTGGAACACGAAATTGTCCTCGTTGGGTGCTCTTGAACAGGAGAAACCGGCGATAGCGTCATTGCCGTACTTTTTCTGAATTTCCCTGAACTGTTCTGCCATGTAATCCAGGGCTTCATCCCAGGAAGCCTGTTCAAGCTGCCCGTTCTTTCGTATGAGGGGATGGGTCAGACGGTCGCCGGAGCCCACGAATTTGTAGGAACCGAATTTGCCCTTTACACACAGCAGATTGTGGTTGGACGGCCCGTCAGCCGGTTCTGCGCCCACGATGCGGTTGTCCTTGACCAGCAGATCCATCTGGCAGCCGGTGGCGCAGTGGGGGCATGTGGTCCTGACCTTTCTGACCTCCCAGCTGCGGTACTTCTTGTGGTCCTTGGCTGACAGGGCTCCTGTGGGACAGTGGGAAACGCAGTTTCCGCAGGATTCACAGGTGGTCTCAGACCAGGGCCTGCCGTAGGCAGTTGTGATGATGGTATCAAAGCTGCGGTCCTTCAGGCTGATTACGTTTCTGCACTGCAGCTCTTCGCATATCCGTACGCAGCGCCGGCACATGATGCAAAGCTGCGGATTGTATTCAAAGAATGGACTGGACGTATCCTTTGGGGCATTTACCCGCTTTCCCCTGTCATAGCTGGTATACTCCACACCGTATTCCATACAGTAATCCTGAAGCTTGCAGGAGCCGTTCTGAGGGCAGGAGAAGCAGTGCTCCCGGTGGTTGCTCATAAGGAGGTCCAGGACAAAGCGTCTGGCTTCTATCACCTTCTCTGAGCGGGTGGAAATGACCATGCCTTCGGTGCAGTGCTCGGAACAGGCAGTGACAAGCCCCTTTTTCCGTCCGCCGTCCACTTCCACCACGCACATGCGGCAGGAGCCGTCAGGAGTCAGTTCTTTCATATAGCACAGGGTGGGTATCTGGATTCCCAGCCCGGCGGCAGCTGAAAGTATGGTGGTCTCCGGCGCCACCTCGCATGATATATGGTCAATTTCAATATGTATCCTGGTATCCGGATCTATATGGTGAGACATGCTTTATTCCTCCCGTTTTCATGACATGCGCAGGCTCCCGCAGGGCAGGCGCCTCCGTTTATATGTGCTTCAAAGTCGCCTCTGCGGTGGCGGAGGGCAGACATCAGGGCAACATTCACAGACTGGCCCAGGCCGCAGGCCGAAAGCTGGGACACCTGCCGGGCCATGTATTCCAGGCGTTCCACATCCCCGTCCTTAGCCCTGCCTTCCACGAAATCCGTGAGGAGTTCCAGAATACGGGTCGTGCCCAGACGGCAGGGAGTGCATTTTCCGCAGGACTCATGGACAAAGAATTCAAAGACCTTCTGTATATATTCCACGATACAGACACTGTCGTCCAGGACCACAATGGCGCCGGAACCCACTGCCAGTCCCTTAGGTGCCAGGGTCTCATATGTATAGGGCGTATCCAGCTGTTCGGGAAAACCGATGGGTCCGGACTGGCCGCCCATGTGGAAAAATCCGGGTTTTCTGCCTGTAGACGTGCCCCCGCCGTATTTCTCATCCATTATCAGCTGGCGCAGGGAAATGCCAAGGCCCACCTCGAACACGCCTCTGTTTTTTACATGACCGCTTATGGATACCAGTTTGGTGCCGCCGCTTTCAGCCGTGCCGTAAGAAAGGAACTTCTGGCTGCCCTCATCAAGGATGATGGGCACGCAGCACAGCGTCTCCACATTGTTGACCAGGGTGGGTTTGCCGTACAGACCTACTTCGGCCAGATGAGGCGGTTTGATTCTGGGCCGCCCTGTTTTCCCTTCAATGGAGTTGAGCATGGCGGAATTCTCGCCGCATACATAGGCTCCCCCTCCGGAAACCACGGTGATGCTGTAATCAAAGCCCGGAACGCCCAGGATATCTTTTCCCAGGTATCCCGCATTCTCTGCATTTTGCAGGGCTGTCTCAAAAATTTTCTGTATCCTGCGGTACTCTCCGCGTATGTAGATATAACCCTGTTTAGAGCCGAATACATATCCCGCAATGAGCATGCCTTCTATGACGCTCAGGGGCGTTTCTTCCAGCAGCACCCGGTCCTTAAAGGTTCCGGGCTCTCCTTCGTCCGCATTGCATACAATATACTTTGTATCACCTTCGATCCTGTATAAGCTTTTCCATTTCCGCCCGGCAGGATAACCGGCGCCGCCCCTGCCCTTTAGGTTGGAGCGGCTGATTTCTTCCAGGATTTCTTCTTTTTCCATGGACAGAGCCTTGCGTATGCCTGAAAATCCTCCCAGAGCTTCAAACTCAGGGACAGATACAGGGGCCATTCTGCCCACGCGTCTTAATAAAACAGATTCTTGTATTTCCATGTAAGTGTTCTCCCCCAATTATTGATTGCGTTTACCGGACCTTAAGTCAGCCAGAAGCTGACGTATTTTCCGGCGGTCCAGATTCCCGTATACCGTGTCCTTTACCTTGATGACAGGCCCTATGTCGCAGGCTCCCACACAGGGGATATAGTGGTAGGCAAAGACGCCGTCCTCTGTGGTTTCGCCTATGCCCACACCCAGCTCCTCCTTCAGAATCTGTGCGATTTCCTCAGAACGGGAGAAATGGCATGGAGTGCTGTTGCATACCTTCAGCACGTACCTGGCCTTTGGTTCTGTCTTTAACATGGCATAAAATGTTATGATGTCATATACCCGTGTGGGATTCATTCCCACTTCCTCTGCCACCAATGCAGCAGTTTCCTCATCAATGTAGTTGTAGCCTGAGGCGTTTTGCAGCTCATAGAGGATAGCCAGAAGGTGTTCCTTGTCCCCTCCGTTGTCCCGGATGATAGCCCTCTTTTCCTCGGCGGTCAGTTGGCTGGTGATTTCCATGCTTTATTCTCCTTATGTCCGTTTTCTGAAATAATGTGTATCCATAAAGACTAACCTAACAAATATGGGCAAAATAGTCAATAAAAGTTAAATTAATAACGCGGAATTTGTTGAAAATGCGAGGGCGGACAGTGATATTAATTGACATTTTTCCAAGATATTTGTCTGTGCAGGACTGCTGCGTTCAAAATCGTTTTAAATGGAGCCTGACTATAAACTTTAACCGCAACCGTACGATAACATAAATAGAAATAAGAAACCCCAAAAACCCTATAACACCAGTGGGAGGTAAACAATGAGAATAAATTTTAATGCAATCCAGCCTAAAAACACCATTATCAATGCGGCAAGGGTAAATGCCTCCTTTGCAAAGAATAATAGCAGAACCGGAAAATCTGCCGGAACCGGGCGCAGTGACCGGGCCGATTTCTCGCCCCAGGGAAAGCTGATGAGCATGATAGAGAATCTGACAAAGCAGAAGCAGACCATCATTGACAGAAAGAATGAACTGGTGGAGAACACCTTAGAAAACGGCGGTAAGGTGGATGACATCAAGGACCAGCTTAAAAACTACGGAAAGCAGCTGGCCGACCTGGATAAACAGATAGCAGGACTGTATGCCCAGCAGGCCAAGGCATGTGTGGAACCGGATGATAAGAAAAAGACGGACAGGACTGACCCTCATAAGACGGAGGAACAGCGCGAGGTGGAGCGTTTAAGCAGTCTGGCCAATGTATCGGACGGTATCAGGAATGCTGAGAAGATATCCGCCGTAAAGGACCGGGTTGAGGGTGAGATGCATGTGAAGGAAGCTGAGGTCAGCCAGGGCGGTGTGCATGTGGATGCCCTGGTCAGCAAAGGCATGGGCGGCGCTGCCAATGTGGCGGACATGATTGACAATGAGACGAGCGCATTAAAGCGAAAGGAGATGGAAATTGCGGCGCTGGGAGACCGGGCTTCGGCCCTTGGGGACAGTCAGGCAAAGAGCCTTGGAGACAGCATGGATGCGCTGGAGGAGAACCGGGAAGCGGATGATCCGGTAAGGGAAAACAAGGCAGAGGAGAGCCGTGAAGAAAACAAGACGGAAATCCGGGCAGAAAACAACACAGGCATTTGGACAGAGGAAAGCGGGAATGCAAAAAATACAGGTTCCGGAAAGACGGATACCGGAACCTTAGTTTCATGATTTACAGAATGGATTTATCAGGACAGACCCTGTCCGCGGCCAACTGTAAAATATAATATGACAATAATAACCGCCGGAGCCAGGAACTTTACCAGAAAGGCCCACAGGCGTTTCCAGGTCATGCTGTGGCCTGAGGCTTCAATTTCCTTTGAGGCGTTGTCTGTTCCCCAAACCCAACCCACGAACAGACAGAAGCACAGGGCACCCAGGGGAATCATCAGATTGTCAGTGAATTTTTCCATGACAGCGTTCATGGGGAGATATTGGACGCCGTTGGTAAAATCAAACCACGGCAGCTTTATGTCCATGGCTCCCTGGGACAGTGAATAACCTGCGCTTAAGAATGACATGGGAATCACAAGGAGCAGGGTTGCTTTTAACCTGGCAAAACCGAATTCTTCCGTAAGCCATGCGATGCAGCTCTCAAGGATGCTGATGGCGCTGGTCAGGGCTGCCACGAACAGCAGGAGGAAGAAGGCAAAACCAAAGAACACGCCGCCGGGCAGACGGCTGAACACCTCAGGAAGAGCCATGAAAGCAAACCCGCCTCCCATGCCCATGGCTTCGGGACCAGCCGTAATATAAACCACTGGTACAATGGCAAGTCCGGACAGGAGGGCCACAAGGCTGTCCAAGATACAGATACAGCCGGCGCTTTTGGCCAGATTCTCTGTCCTTGGCACGTAGGAGCCGTAGGTCACCATGATGCCCATTCCCACGCTCAGGGAGAAAAAGGCCTGGCCCAGGGCGGCTACCACGGTTCCTCCGTTGAATTTCGCAGGGTCCACTGCCAGCATATATTTAAGGCCTTCGGCGGCCCCGTCCAGAGTTACGGCATAGACCACAATTCCGGTTAAGAGCACGAACAGGCCGGGCATTAAAAATTTACTGACCCGTTCAATTCCTTCTGATACGCCCCGCACAACCACGTAGATACACAGAAGGAGGAAGGCGGCGCCCCAGAGAAGCGGTTCTGCGGGCCGTGATATAAAATCTGCAAAATAAGCGGAAAATCTGCTGCTGTCGTTTCCAAAGGCACTGAAATCCGCCCCGGTAAGGTACACCGCAATGTATTTCATCACCCATCCTCCCACTACACTGTAGTAGGACATGATTACAAACAAGGTCAGGACCCCGATGCCCCCGGCAAAGCTCCAGCGGGGGTTCAGCCGGCGGAAGGCGCCCACTACATTTTTCTGGGTGCTGCGCCCGATGGAAAGCTCTGCCAGCATGACCGGGAATCCTACGAACAGGACAATCAGCGCATAGCAGATTAAAAACGCCCCGCCGCCTCCGGCGGCCACCTTTCCCGGAAATTTCCATATATTTCCCAGTCCCACAGCACTTCCCGCAGCGGCCAGTATAAAACCTATGTTGCTGGCCCATTGGCTTCTTTTATGTTCCATTTTCAAAATCCCTCCATTATATCCATCATATATCTGGCATATATCTACACATATCCATCAAAAATCCCGGCCATATGCCGGGAAAATAACCTTGTTTATTCTATCACAATGCCCTGGCACCGTCCATTCCTTTTTTACAAATCAATACAGTCCAGCCGGCCTCGGCAGCGAATAGATTTTTTCTATCTGATTTTCTGCCTGTTCGTTTTTTTCTATACAGACTGTCTGTATATTGACTTAAGGGCCGGTGCTCATTATAATTCAACAATGGTAATTGCTGTCCTTCAGAGGAGGACAGGATAGTGATACAAAATACGATTAAGAAAGGATACGACCACAGATGAGAAAGAAAATAGTTGCCCTGTTAATGGCGCTTACCATGGTACCGGCCCTGGCAGCCTGCGGCAGCAGCAATGGCACAGGCAATAATACCACAGGCAATAATACCGCCGTGGCTCCTGCCGAATCCCAGACCGGGGAAACCACCGCAACCGGGGAGAATGAAGTCGGGAGCCAGGGGGAGATTAAGGCAGAAACCAATGCAGAATCAAAGGCAGAAGCACCGGCTCTGTCCGGCACCATGAAGGTAGTGGCCACCAGCGAGAATTATGTAACACTGTTTGACAAATTCACAGAGGATACCGGTGTTAAGGTTGAGCTGCTGTCCATGTCCTCAGGCGAGGTGCTCTCCAAGCTCCGTGCGGAGGGCGGCACACCATCTGCCGATTTATGGTTTGGAGGCGGCATTGACGCATTCATGAGCGCGAAGGACGACGGACTGTTAGAACAAGTTACCTTTGACGCTTCTGCGGACCTGGCAGAGGACTTTAAAGACCCGGAGGGCTACTGGTATTCCAAGGGAATCACCATCGTAGGCTTTCTGCTCAACGACGGCCTTATGGAGGAGCTTAATATAGAGGCACCTGCCAGCTGGGATGATTTGTTAAAGGCAGAATATGAAGGCGAAATCATCATGTCCAACCCGGCTGTATCAGGAACCAACTATGCTGTGGTCAATGCCCTGCTTCAGGCTAAGGGTGAAGAGGGTGGCTGGTCCTATTTTGAAGGTCTGAATAAGAATATAGCTTACTATGCAAAACGCGGATCCGATCCTAAGAATAAGGTGACCACCGATGAATATGCCATCGGAATCACATACATCGACGGCACCATCGAGTCCCTGTTAGACGAGTATGATGTGTCCATCGTTTACCCGGCGGACGGTATTCCATGGGTTCCCGAGGGAGTGGCGGCATTTAAGAATGCAGAGAATACAGACGCGGCCAAGTACTTTATAGAGTGGCTGTTCAGCAGTGACGAGAATCTCCGGATGCTGGCAGAGATTGACCAGAAGAACAGCGTAAAGACCATCAAGCCGTCTCTGGAAGGACTGGACCTGGGATATGACACCGGCATGCTGATGAAGGAGGACCTGTCCCTGTTCGGTGAAAAGCGTACGGAAATCCTGGAGCATTTTGAGGCGCTGATGGGAGATAAGGCAGCAGATGAATAGGTTTGACAGCATCCATAGAGATATGAATACAAATAAACACGGATACATGCATGGAGACATGTATGGCAAAAGGGCATCGAAAGATGTCCTTTTTGGCATTGCAGGATATGGGGCGGATAAACTGCTGCTGGCAGTTCTGCTGGCCAGCGTTTTCTTGTTTGTGTTCTGGCCCATGCTCTGCATCCTGATACGGAGTCTGTGGGACGGAAAGAGCATAAGCTATGACGCATATGCTTCTGTCTGGAACCAGTACAGGGGAAATCTCTGGAACAGTGTGTTCGTGGGTGTCTGCGCATCCCTGCTGTGCACAGCCTTTTCCACGGCGGCAGCCCTGTTCCTGGCCACAAGACGGGGAGCTGTCAGGATGCTCTGCATGGCCCTTCTGCTGATTACCATGGTCTCCCCTCCCTTTGTATCCTCCCTGGCCTATATACAGCTCTATGGACGCCGGGGATGGATTACGTACCGGCTGCTGGGGCTGAGCTGGGATCCCTATAACTGCTGGGGAGTTATCCTGATGCAGAGCCTTTCCTTTGTGCCTTTAAATGCCTTGTTCCTGGGGGGAATCCTGACCAAACTGGATGGAGACAGCATACGGGCAGCCAGGGATCTGGGAGCCAGCCCCAAGGCCATTTTGGGGGACATTGTACTGCCTCTTATACGGCCGGGAATCTGGGTGGCCCTGCTCCTCTCTTTTGTCCGTTCCCTGGCGGATTTTGGGACGCCGGTCATCATCGGCGGACGGTTCAGCACCATTGCGTCAGAGATATATCTCCAGCTGGTGGGATACTCTAACCTGGAGAAGGCATCCGCCATGAATATGGTTCTGATGCTTCCCTCCATAGCTGCGTTTTTCCTCTACCGGAAACTGATGAAACGTTCGGATATGCTGACAGAGGGAAGCAGGGGGAGACAGGAAACCCTGGCCCTTTCACTGGGAAAATGCGGGGCGGCAGGGATCCTGGCAAACCTGGGAAGCATACTGTTCTTTTTTATGATGGCTCTGCAGTACGGATGTATATTCATATCCGGTTTCCTCAAAAGCACCAGGGGTGTGTATTCCTTTACCACCCGGTATCTGGAACAGATGGTCCGTTTTGACCTGGACACCATGGGGCGCAGCGTGGCATATGCGCTCATTGTATCCCTGGCCGGAACCCTCTTTGCCATGCTGTTCGCCTATTACATGGAGCGGAGACAGATTCCGGGCCGGAATTTCCTTGATTGTCTGGTCACGCTGCCCTATATGCTGCCGGGAACCTGCTTTGGAATCGGCTATATCCTGGCCTTCAATTCTCCGCCCTTAAAGCTGACAGGCACTGCCCTCATTGTCATCTCCAACATGCTGTTTAAACAGCTTCCAACGGCCACAAAGATATGCTCGGCCACCCTGACCCAGGTGCCCAGAGCACAGGAAAAAGCAGTGCGGGACCTGGGCGGGGGTCAGCTGTCAGTGCTGAAGACCGTAATACTGCCCGGCCTCAGACCGGCCTTTCTCAGCTGTTTTGTGTATAACTTTTCCAGCAGCATGACTACGGCCGGAGCCATCTTGTTCCTCATAGATCCGGGCCGCAAGCTGGCAGTGTTCAAACTTTTTGATGCGGTTTATACCGGAGACTACGCTCTGGCCTCCCTGATTGCCACCAGCATCATCCTGGTGGTGCTGGCAGTGGAAGGCATGGCTTATTTAATAACATGGAAGGCAGGTAAGCGACGTGTATCTTGAACTTGACCATTTGAAAAAACACTTTGACGGCAGGGAAGTGGTGCGGGATTTATCCCTTACCCTGGAACAGGGCCAGCTTCTGTGCATCCTTGGGGCGTCAGGGTGCGGGAAGACTACGACCCTCAATATGATAGGAGGCTTCCTGGAGCCGGACAGCGGCAGCGTGCGGCTGGATGGCCAGGACATCACCCGTATCCCTCCGGAGCAGAGGCCTGTGACAACCGTATTCCAGTCCTACGGCCTGTTTCCACACATGACAGTGCTTCAGAATGTGATTTACGGCCTGAAATTCCGGGGAGTGAAGCGGGAGCAGGCCCGGCAGAAGGGGATGCGTTATCTTGATATGGTGGGGCTTGCAGATTATGCCTCGGCCTATATCCAGGAAATCAGCGGAGGACAGCAGCAGAGGGTGGCCCTGGCCAGGGCGCTGATTGTGGAGCCCAAGCTGTGCCTTCTGGACGAACCCTTTTGCAACCTGGACGCTGCCCTGCGCACCAGGATGCGCCATGAGCTGAAACGGCTCCAGAAAGACCTGGGGCTGACCATGGTGTTCGTCACCCACGACCAGGAGGAGGCCATTATCCTGGCAGACCGCATCGCTATCATGGACCAGGGCGAGCTGGTCCAGAATGACGCGCCCCTGGACCTTTGCCGGAGGCCGGCCAGCCCGTTTGTAGCTGAATTCATGGACCTGGAGAGCCTGGTATGGACAGAGGACGGCAGGCTGCTTAAAATTATCAAGAGATAGGAGGAACCTAAATGCTGGTTGACATGCATCTTCATGAGTGTACTTATTCATCGGACAGCAAAATAAGCCTGGAGGAAATCGTGACCACAGCGCGGGGCAGGGGGCTGGACGCTGTCTGCATCACGGACCATGACAGCATGGGACTCAGGGAATATGCGGCAGAGTATTCAGACAGGACCGGTTTTCCCATTTTTGTGGGTATTGAGTTCTTTTCCCTTCAGGGGGATATCACGGCGTGGGGAATTGAAGATTATCCCGGCTGCCGGGTGGATGCCCAGGATTTTATAAACCATGTTAATGAGGCCGGCGGTTTCTGTGTCTCCTGCCACCCTTTCCGGAACAATAACCGCGGTCTGGAGGAAAATCTCCGCGCGGTCAAAGGGCTCCACGGGGTGGAGGTGTTAAACGGCAGCACGGCCCTGGAGGCCAACCGCAGGGCATTCTCTTACTGCCGGGAATTAGGGCTTAAGACCATAGGGGCCAGTGATGCCCACACCATGGGACAGATTGGAAAGTATGCCACATGGCTGCCGGAGAAGGTAGACTGTCTGAAGGATTTTGTGGAACAGCTTAAGACCAGGCAGGTGCGTCCGGCAGTGTGGAACGGAAGCAGCTATGATGTGGTCGATATGTTATAACAGATGCCGGTTCTTTGTGGATTGCTTTTCGGATTTTTCTAATTGCCGCTTTTTTGCTTTAAAACTTTGACTAAATGGTGTAAATGGGGTAGTATATTAAAGATGGCGTTACAGGCAGTCCTGTTTCATTTTCATGCAGGATTGCAGGCCGTCTAAATGTATGTCATAAAGGAGAAGTTATGAACAAGCAGAAAAAAACGGATTCCTCACCGGCAGCCGTGCACCAGAACGGCGGCTTTGGAAGCAGCCTGGGATTTGTGCTGGCCTGTGTGGGTTCCGCAGTGGGAATGGGCAATATCTGGATGTTTCCGTACCGTGTAGGGCAATACGGCGGCGGCGCGTTTCTGGTGCCCTATATTCTATTCATTGTATTATTCGGCCTGGTAGGGCTGTCGGCTGAGTTTGCCATTGGGCGCCGGGCCAGGACCGGAACCCTGGGCGCCTATGAATATTGTTGGAAAAAAATAGAAAAAGGCAGGCTGGGGTATTTCCTGGGCTGGATACCTCTTCTGGGTTCTTTAGGTATCGCCATTGGGTATGCCATTATTGTGGGCTGGGTGGTAAGAGCCCTGGCTGGTTCCGTAACAGGGGCTATCCTTACAGCGGATGCAGCGGCCTATTTCAGCCAGGCCACAGGTGAGTTCGGAAGTGTTCCCTGGCATGTCCTGGTGGTGGTGACAGCGGCCGGCATCCTTATGTTTGGTGCCACCAAGGGTATTGAGAAGATTAATAAGGTCCTGATGCCTTCTTTCTTTGTATTGTTTGCAATACTGGCCATCCGTGTGGCCTTTCTGCCGGGGGCGGCAGAGGGATATAAATTCCTCTTTGCCCCGGACTGGAGTGATTTATTAAAGGTGGATACCTGGGTCATGGCAATGGGACAGGCGTTTTTCTCACTGTCCATCACGGGCTCGGGAATGATTGTGTACGGCACCTATCTGGCCAAGACAGAGGATATACCCAAGGCATCCATCCGCACTGCTTTTTTTGATACGGTGGCTGCCATGATGGCTGCCCTTGCCATCATGCCTGCTGTATTTGCATTCGGCATTGAGCCAAACGCAGGCCCGCCCCTTATGTTTATCACCCTGCCTGAGATTTTCCGGCAGATGCCCATGGGAAGGCTGTTCGCAGTGATATTCTTCCTGTCCGTGGCTTTTGCGGGCATCACCAGCTTAATCAATATGTTTGAGGCCGTAAGCGAGTCATGGCAGAACCGGTTTAAGCTTCCCAGGAAAGCGGCCGTGGCTCTGTGCAGCGGCATTGCCCTGTTAGTGGGTATTTTTCTGGAGTCAGAGCCTAAGGTGGGTTCGTGGATGGATTTCATCACCATTATTGTGGTGCCCTTCGGCGCAGTGCTGGGGGCTGTATCCATTTATTATATTCTGGGATATAAGGAGATACGGGAGGAACTGGAGGAAGGCAGGAAAAAGCCTTTGGGAGAGTTCTTCGGACCTTTAGCCAGGTATGTCTATGTGCCGCTGGCCGTGATAGTGTTCATACTGGGAATTGTGTATGGCGGGATTGGATGATTGAATGTGCCTGCACCTGCAGAACACCGGCGGTATTGTATACTGACAGAAAACATGATGGAAAAAGGCGGTGGCTGGGTGAGACAAAAGACAGAGACGCTCTCGGAGCGGGTGGCCGTGAAGATACGGCAGTACATTATTGAGAATGAAATGAAGGCGGGCGATAGGCTTCCAAATGAGCTGCAGATGGCGGAATACTGCGAGGTTGGCAGAGGGACTGTCCGGGACGCGGTAAAACTGCTGCGGTTTGAAGGGTTGGTGGAGGTTGTTCAGGGCAGCGGCACCTATCTTTTGAGGCAGAAGCAAAAGCCCATTGAGATCAGCGGGGGAGAGACGCCAAACCTTTTGGGAGCATTTTTGCCGGAAGAGCTGCCAAATAAAGCGCTGGAGTTTTCAGAAGTAAGGCTGATGCTGGAACCGGATATCGCTGCCCTGGCAGCTACCAACGCGACTTATGAGGACTGCCGGAAACTGATGGAGCTGGAGGCGGAGGTGCGCTGGCAGATCCAGATGCAGGAATCCCATTATGAGAAGGATATAGAGTTCCATCTTCAGATTGCCAGGTGTTCTAAGAATGAGATTGCCTGCAAGCTGATGGAGATTGTAGTCAAGGGAATCCCTCTGTTCTGCAAGGTCACAAATGACGAGCTGGCAAATCAGACGGTGAAATTCCATCATATGATTTCGGAGTCTATCGAACGGGGAGATGCCAGCGGAGCCCGTTACAGTATGATCGATCACTTAAACAGTACCCGAAGAAAGATTATTGAGGAGATTGAACAGCAGAAGGCGGGAAAATCATCGAATGACTTTTAAAAATATTGTACAATATATACAATAAATATCTGCAAATATAGAAACAAAATTCAACATATCGACAAAATATATCCGATGTGCTACACTGCATTCGTCGGATATATTTTTTTGTTTACAGAACAATTTAGAAAACGGAGGGAAATCGGTGTGTTGAAAAGAACGTATTTATTATCAGGAATTGCGGTACTGACAGCTCTTGGGCTTATGGCCTGCGGCTCGTCCGGCAGCGGACAAACAGAGGCAAAGGGAAGCGTTTCGGGGAACAGCGGGACGGAAGCTGCTGCCAATGAAGAATCTCTGAATTTCACAATGGCATTGGTGGATAATTCCCAGTCGAATTATTACAAGGGAGCAGAAAAGATTGCCGAGCTGGTGAGTGAGGCCACGGAAGGAAAAATCCAGCTTACCATCCAGGCTGGCGGTGTTCTGGGTGGAGAGGCAGATACTTTGGATATGGCGATCCAGGGTGATCTGGACATCGCTACCTGCGCTAATTCGGTTTTGGCCAACTATATTCCAGAAATGTCTATTTTAGACCAGGCCTTTCTTTGGGACAGCGCAGACCAGGCTAATTACGCGGTGCAGAATGAGCTGGGAGATCTGATTTCTGCCGAGGCGGAAAAGCATGGCCTTCACGTCATTGGCTATTTAGAGTCAGGATTTCGGGATGTGTTCTCTAAGAAACCAATTCAGACCCCGGCAGATTTTAAGGGTGTAAAAATCCGGGTGATGCAGAACGAGGGCCAGCTGGCGGCATTTACTGCCTTTGGGGCTAATCCGGTGGCCATCTCTGCCTCCGAGCAGTTCACAGCGCTTCAGCAGGGAACCATTGATGCATGTGAGAATGCAGTATCTAACTGCTGGATTAATAAGTATTATGAGGCAGGAGTGAATTCAATCACGAATACAAAGCACTGCTTCGTCTACATTCCGATCTGTATGAGCGACAATGCCTGGAACAAGATTCCTGAAGATATGAGAGAGCCCTTTGTCAATGCGGTGCAGGAGGGGTGCAAGGCCCAGTGGACCTACCTGAATGAGGCTAATGCAGAGGCGGTGGAAAATTTAGAGGGTGCAGGTGTGACCTTCTATGATATTGATACCGAGGGATTAAAGGCAGAGTATCAGGCGGCCCAGGAAAAGAATGGTGCTTCCTACGACGAGAAATGGGCAGCTGCTGTCCACGCAGCCAAGAGTGCGGTACAGTAGAAACAGAGGAGAGGATTCGTATGAAATTTATGAAAAAGCTTCTGTCATGCGTTACATCGGCAGAGTATGCAGTCATGGTCGCTGCTTTTGTGGCCATGGTCGCTTCCTATTTCATTTCTGTGCTGAATCGGAATTTTATCCAGGCATCCATGCCCTGGACAGAAGAGATAGCTGTATACAGTATGACCTATATGGCGCTGCTGGGAACAGAGGTGGGTCTAAGAGATGGCACCCAGGTGGCGGTGACTGCCGTGGTGGACAAACTACACGGTGTGGCCCGCAAGATTGTGGATCTTATCCGGCAGGTGATTCTGGTGGGATTTGCTTTTATCATGATTAAAGCGGGAGGGGCCCTGGTCTTTAAGCAGCTTCAAGCCGGCCAAACTACGCCTGTGATGAAGCTTCCCATGTCTCTGATGTATTTCTCGCTGGTACTGGCCTTCGGACTTATCTTCGTCATTCAGACCATTACGCTGGTACAGCAGATTGCAGAATTCGGAAAGAAAGAGGGAAACAGGACATGAATGCAGGATTGATTTTATTTTTGATTTTTATTCTTTGCCTGGTAATCGGGGTACCGGTGTCCATCTCCTTGAGTGTGGCCTCTCTGGCGGCCGTGGTGTTCGGGGGCCTTCCGGCCTCCTCCACGGCTATCGCCCAAAGGATCTTTGGCGGGCTGCAGTCCAGCTCTATCATGGCCATTGCATTTTTTGTACTGGCTGGCAATCTTATGACGAAGGGGGGGATTTCCAGGCGGATTGTAGATTTTGCGGACTGTCTGGTGGGCAACGTGAGAGGCGGTATGAGCCTGGCGCTGGTACTAGCTTGTGCATTCTTTGCTGCCCTATCTGGATCGGCCCCTGCAACGGTCATTGCCATCGGAACCATGCTCTACGGGGATATGATCAAAAAGGGCTATCCAGGGCCGCGGACCGCAGGACTTCTGGTAGTATCCGGTGGGCTTGGGCCCATCATCCCGCCATCTATTATCATGGTGATTTACTGTACGCTGACCGGTGCCTCTGTTGGAAATATGTTCAAGCAGGGGATGATGATTGGTATTGTGATTATGCTGGTACTGATGGTGGAGGTGCTGTGGTTTGCCCATAAGGAAAAGTGGCCGAAACAGAGTGTGAAGCGCACGCCCGCCGAGGTGGTGAAGGTTTTTCTGGACGCCATTCCAGCGCTGCTTACACCCATCATTATTCTGGGAGGAATCTATTCCGGTATGTTGACTGCCACGGAGAGCGCTGCGGTGGCTGTTGTATGGGCAGCTATTGCCGGAGCTTTTATCTACCGTGAGCTGAATCTGCCGGATACAATCCAAATCATCAAGGACTCTGCCAAGAGTTCTGCTATGATCCTGTTCATCATCGCTGCGTCCACAGCCTTCTCGTGGGTGTTCACAATCTCTGGCGCTTCCAAGGCCCTGGTGGATACGGTGATTGGCATGAATTTAAATGCAACAATGTTCTGCCTGGTGGTAGCAGTGATTCTTCTGATTTTCGGAACCTTTATGGAGGGGACAGCCATAGCTGTTTTGTTAGTTCCGGTATTGTGGCCTATCGCTCAGAGCATGGGCATCAATGTAGTACATTTTGGAATGATTGTGTGCATTTCCAATGTAGTGGGAACTATGACGCCTCCGGTAGCGGTGAACATCTACTCGGCGGCCACAGTGTCAAAGCTGAAGATGGGAGAGATCGCAAAGGCGGAGATTCCATTTTTGGTTGGCTATGTGGGAGTATTTTTTCTGTGTGTATTTTCAGAATGGTTTTGTACGTTTCTCACCTAAGGAGGTTTGATTATGGTACAGGGAGTTGTGACAAGGGAACGGATGGAAAAGTGGAAAATGGTTTCCCCTGAGGAATATGGATTTCATAAAGTGATCGTACCTGGCAGGGAGGACTGTCAAGTGGCGGTAATGTACCGGCTGAACCTGGCGGCAGGCCAGCGTTATGAACTGAAGCCTGGCGGCGAGGAGATGAACGGTGTATGCATTAAGGGAGAGGCTGGGCTGGAGCTGGCTGGCCATCATTATCACTGCGGCCGGCTTGACTCTTTCTACACGGCGGGAGGAAATAGTGTGGCCATCGAGGCACAGGCAGACTGTGTTTTTTACATCGGGGCCTCCGTGGATGAGGGCTATGGAACGCCGTTTTTCCGGGCTTTTAATATGCAGCTGCCGTTGGGTGAGATTCATCAGATTCACGGAAAGGGCGTGGGGCAGAGAGAGGTTTTTATGACGCTCAACCAGGAGATTCAGGCTTCCCGCCTGATTGCCGGGCTGACCTGGGGAGGCAACGGTGCCTGGACCAGTTGGCCGCCCCACCAGCATGAGGCAGACTTAGAGGAGATTTACTGCTATTTTGACATGGATGAGCCTCATTTTGGGCTGCACCTAAGCTACACCGCCCCGGGGGATGTAGACAATATCGTTGCACATCCGGTGAAGAGCGGAAGCATGGTGCTGGCACCCAGGGGTTATCATCCTACGGTGGCTTCCCCGGGGACACAGAATGCTTATTTTTGGGTATTGGCAGCCCACTCACATGAGAGCCGCAGTTACGATCTGGCGGTATTGGATCCCAAGCGGGAACAGATGAACTGAAACAAGAAAGGTGAAAAGACCATGAATCAATATCATTCCATTTATCTCCCCCAGTTTACGATAGGCGAGGATGCCTTTGGGACTTTTCCGGAGCGTATAGGAAGGGGGAGGAAAGCGGCCGTTATATGCGGTAAACAGGCATGGGAGGCTTCAAAGGATTATGTGCTTCCGTCCTTGGAGCGGGCAGAGATTATTGTGACCGGGGCAGTGGTTTACGGAAAGGACGCAACTTGGGAAAACGTGAAGCTGCTGGAGAGAGAACCGGCAGTTCAGGAGGCGGATGTAATTCTGGCCGTGGGAGGAGGCAAGTGTATTGACACGGTAAAAGTGGTGGGTGACAGACTGAGTAAGCCTGTCTACACAATACCCTCCATTGCCTCTAACTGTGCGCCCATCACGCAGATCAGCATCCTCTACCATGAGGATGGATCCTTCCGGGAGATTCTCAAGCTGAAAAATGTTCCTGTACACTGCTTTATCAACCCCAAGCTGCCCCTGGCGGCACCGGTGCGTTACCTCTGGGCAGGCATCGGAGACGCTATGGCAAAGCATGTGGAGTCCGCCTGGTCTGCCAAGTCCGGGGAAGCCCTGGATTATGGCAGTGCTCTGGGAATTACAGCAGGCAGTATGTGCTTTTATCCTATGTTGGAGAAGGCGGAGAAGGCCATGGAGGATGCCGCAAAAGGAGTGATCAGCCGGGAGCTGGAGGAGACGATTTTAAATATCATTATATCCCCAGGTATTGTTTCTGTGTCTGCCCATCCGGATTACAACGGCGGTATCGCCCATGCCCTGTTTTATGGCATGACCAGCCGCAAGTGTATCGAGGAGAGGCATCTCCATGGAGAGGTGGTCGCTTATGGGATGCTGGTCAACCTCATGGCAGATCATGACTGGGAAAAGCTTAGCAGGGCCTGGCGGCTTAGCAAAGCTATTAAGCTGCCTGTCTGCTTGGGAGATCTGGAGCTGGATTCCACCGATCCGCTGGAGGATGTGTTGAAGGTGACGATGGAGAATCAGGAGTTAAAACATACGCCGTATCCGGTAACAAAGGAGATGATACGGGAGGCTATCACGGCGTTAGAGACTTATCAGGCATAAGGAGAAAGCACAGTGGCAGTGACAATTGAGAATATCAGAGTTATCTGTACGGCACCAGAGGGGATTAACCTTCTGGCCGTGCGGGTGGACACCAATGTGCCGGGCCTTTACGGCCTGGGCTGCGGAACCTTTTCCTATCGGCATCTGGCGGTGAAGCTGGTGGTGGAAGAGTATCTGACGCCGCTTTTAAAGGGAAGAAATGCGGAAGATATAGAGGAACTATGGCAGCTGATGTATCAGAATGGATACTGGCGGGGAGGTCCCATTGAAAACAACGCGATCTCGGGAATTGATATGGCACTTTGGGATATTAAGGGAAAATTGGCTGGTATGCCTCTGTATCAGCTGTTTGGCGGCAGGGTGCGCGAGGGAGTGCCTGTCTACCGCCACGCGGATGGAAGGGATTTGGAGGAGCTGTGCGAAAATATTGAGAGGTACCGGGAACTGGGTATCCAGAATATCCGCTGCCAGTGCAGGGGATACGGAGGGGAACGTTACGGTGTGATTCCTGAAACCGCCCCCCAAGGTGCTCTGCCAGGAGTTTACCTGGATGGGGCCCGCTATGTGCGGGACACGGTAAAGCTGTTTGCGGGAATCCGGGACAAAATCGGGTATGACGTCAAGCTGATTCACGATGTCCATGAGCGGGTGGCACCGCCGGAAGCAGTGAAGCTGGCCAGGGAGCTGGAACCCTTTGACCTGCTGTTTTTAGAGGATCCGGTGTGTGCGGAGCAAACCAAGTGGCTGCGGGAAATCCGGTGCCATAGTGGGGTACCCATTGCACAAGGGGAGTTGTTCAACCGCTCTGTTGACTGGCGGGATTTGATTAGCGGGCATTTGATCGATTACATCCGGGTGCATATAAGCCAGATAGGAGGCATCACGCCTGCGCGCAAGCTCCAGATGTTTGCGGAGCAGTACGGAGTCCGGACTGCCTGGCATGGTCCTGGAGATATGTCCCCTATCGCACATGCGGCCAATGTCCATATTGATCTGGCGGCTATGAATTTCGGGGTTCAGGAGTGGTCTGGCATTGAGCCGCCCAACTTTGTGATCCAGGATTTAAAGGGTCCGAAAGGTGCGCTTTTGGAGGTGTTTCCCGGGCTTCCGGAATTTAGGGACGGCTACGTGTATCCTAACGAAAGGCCTGGTCTGGGGGTGGATATCAATGAACGGGAGGCAGCTAAGTACCCTTGCGAGAACACGGTGACCAGGTGGACCCAAACCAGAAACCGGGACGGAAGCCTCCAGACGCCGTGAGAATATAGATTATAATTGATGAGGAGTGTAAAGAAAATGGTATACGACTATAAGGAAAAATTCAGTGTCCAGGGAAAGAAGTGCATTGTCACCGGCGGGGCACAGGGCCTGTCCAGAGGTATGGCAGAAGGGCTTTTGGAAAACGGAGCCGAGGTGGTTTTGATGGATCTCCAGAAGGAGAAGCTGGAACAGGCAGTGGAAGAATACTGTAAGAAAGGATATAAGGCCCACGGTGTAGCAGGCGACCTTTCCAAAAAAGCAGAACTGGACCGGATGTTCGATGAGGCTATGGAACTGCTGGGAGGTAAGCTGGATGTTATGATTCCGGCCGCAGGCATACAGAGACGATATGAGCCATGGGAGTTTCCGGAGGAGATGTGGAACCTGGTGATTAATGTGGACTTAAATCATGTGTGGTTTATGTGCCAGCGGGCCATTCAGGTCATGCGGGACAAGGACACCGTAGGCAAGATCATCAACATCGGTTCAATGAATTCCTTCTTTGGCGGAACTACCGTGCCGGCGTATTCTGCGGCAAAAGGAGCTGTGACTCAGCTTTCCAAGAGTATTGCCTCCGACTGCGCAGATCACAGCATTTGCTGCAATGTGATCGCCCCAGGCTATATGGATACGGAGATGTGTGCTAATATGAGCCAGGAGCGCAAGGACGAGTGTACAAAGCGGATTGCCGCAGGCCGGTGGGGCAGGCCCGAGGACTTAAAGGGTCCCATACTGTTTTTGGCTTCCTCTGCCAGCGACTATTTAAACGGCGCAGTTATCCCTGTAGACGGAGGATTTCTGGTGAAGTCATAGAAAGCGGATTAGGCGAATTTAAAAGTATTGGAAACATGAAATGAGATAACCGAAAGCAAGAAAGGGCTAACGCTTTAGTGCATTAGCCCCTTTTTGTCTGCAAAAGAGAAAAAGACAATGAAAGACACGTTTTCATGGCCGCTTATCCCGTCCCGGCCATTTACACATAATCCGTATGATAAATTAAAACCTGGTCAAACACATCCTTATCCCTCATGATACATTTCTCATTTCCCACTGTGACAATGGCGCTGCGCCCCAATATCCTATCAATGACCCGGGCGGCTTCTTTCTGGTGGCAGAGGGCCGCGTTCCTGATATCTGAAATCATTTCATTTATCCTGCGGGTATCCATGTTCACCATGTCTCTGCGCATGTGCCGCATGCGGGTGCTTAAGGTTCCGGAGGGCGGAAGGGCCTGGGCATAGGCATTCAGGATGTAGCCGTCCAGTTCTTCATGGGTCAGCGGCAGCTCCATGAGCTGTGCGCCGGTTGCCAGGAACAGCTTTATCGTACTTCTGACTTCCGGGTCAGCGGTACTCCAGAGGGAGAAATAGCCCGCAGGAATATAAAAATCAATACCGCTGTCATAGGCGCCGCCCTGGTAGCGGATGGCAGGTTTTAAGTATTTATCTGCCGCCGCCATGAGAAAGGGAAGATAACGCCCCTTAAAGCCGGGATTTCCATGGAAATCTCCCATGAGCCGTGTCTCCTGGCAGGAGGCTTCCACGCACACGGCCAGTTTTTGTCTCTGGTCCGGGAGCCAGACGGCCGGAGCGGAAGAGCTGTGCCCTTCCTTAAAAACGGGAAGTCTCCCAAGTATATCCGCGGCAGTCTGTTCCAGAGTACCTAATACATCCGGTGAAGCGGCTGCCAGGAATACCAGACCCCGGCGGTTTAATATGGTATGGGAAATGGTTTCAAGTCTGGCAGCTGCCGCAGCCCCGAAATCAGGCTCTTCCTTTAACCGTTTCAGCACATCCTTCAGGAAATAGTAATTTTCCTGGCTGTTCAACATATTGCGGAACCTGCATTCCTGCCTCATATAGCCTTCGGACAGGCTGAAGGCCAGGGCAGAGGCATTGTCCGCCTTGGACTGGTCGTAGTCAGGCAGATACTTTTCCAGGACCTGTATGATGGTATCCGTGTCGCTGTAGTCCCCGCCGCCCATTACATCCAGTAGAAAATCCAGTCCAGCCTCAAAGTCCCCGGTCAGTCCGTACCAGAATACACTCATCATGGGATGGTTCAGAGCCCCTGCCTCCTTTGGGGGGTACAACTCGTCAAAGGTACAGTCATGAAGGTATTCCTGCTCCAGGTTCTTCTGCTCTTCCACCGTAAACCGCTTTGTGTCCAGTTCCGTGAGGAGCATCTGATAGAGGGTGAGGTAATTAAGGTCGTCCTTTTCTATACCGCTAATGTCAAAGTAGAGCTGGTAGCTGCCCACGTCCCGTGAGGGGGCGGGAGCTGTGTAGCATGTAATGGTTCCCCACTGTCTTTTGGTAAACGGACTTGATTCGGGCGGCTCAGGAAGCTCTCCCGGCCCTATGAGAAAGTCCATATTGCTACGCTCCCTGGAATTCCAGTCATGGAAGGCAGCTGTTTGTTCTATCAGCTGTTTTTGCTCAGCCGCAGTCATGGAAGCCAGCTTCTCCTTAAGGTATTGTTCCTTTTCCTCCTCCATCTGCTCAGCCAGCCCCGGAACTGGTTCGGTTACGACCAGGGCGCTGGCTGCCGGTTGAAGGGCAGAGGCAGCCAGCTTCTTTATGATGGACTGGCCGGAATCTTCCTCAAAGCGCCGGAAGGCTTCCTCGTAGAGCTGAAAATAGTCGGTCCGTCCTGTAATGCTCCAGTACCGCCCGATTTCCTCAGACAGGTTAAAGCCCAGATGGGGGGCTTCACGTGTAAGGGAGTCGGAGAGGCGGTTTTCCTTCATGGAAGCCCGGTACAGCTTTGGGGACAGCCCATCACGGCTTATATCCTCCAGGGCTTTTTTGATAGAGCCTAAAAAGGCTTCCTTTAGGCAGGAATCCCCGTTGCGCAGGCGGAATTTTAGGGAGGGATGGGGCAGCAGAGTATCCAGATAGACTTCCATCACATGGTTGATTCCCATTTCCCTGGCATATCTGTGCCAGGGAGATGTATCGTTATCCAGGATATCCGCAAACAGGTCCCAGTATATGAGTTCCTCTTTTGTGCAGTCCGACAGATCTATGCCGTAGTCCATGACAGAAGCGTGTTCCGAGGGGCTGCCCAGGTATGCGGGACTTTGGGCTGTGCAGGTGCGAAAACCTGGTTTTACCGGCTCCTCAAACTCCCCAAGGAGGCTGCGGCCTTTTGACGCCGCCCTGGAGAGGTGCTCCCTGTCCAGAAAATGCAGTACGGACCTGTAATCCATATTTCCATATAGGGTAATCAGACAGTTGGAGTAGCTGTAGCACCGCTCAAAGGTTTCCCTGGCCTGCTCATAGGACAGTTCCCTGTAATGCAGGTGGGCCCGGCCCAGCAGGTTGGCGTTGCGCGTGTCCTGGTAAAGGGTATGGGACATGGCGCTGTCTGCATTTTCCAGGATGTCGGTCAGATGGCCCCAGTCCTCGCTGAGCACCGTGCCCTGCATGGTAAGGGGGCCCATGGGGGAGGAAAGCTCATACCGTATGGCCTCCCTCAGATAAAAATTTTTGTCCTTCAGGGCATCCGGTTCCTCCATGCAGCACAGGAATACATCCATCAGTTTTACCAGCTGTTCCTGGCTCTGGCTGCACACGGGGTAGCAGGTGAAGGTATTGTCCGTAAGACCGTTCATAAAGGTAGTATAACTTTTGCTGTCCATGTCAAAGAAGATATCCCTGCTGGGATACTTTTGGCAGGAGGACAGAATGAGATGCTCCAATATATGGGAGCTATCCCGTTCATCCAGCTGCGGAGTCCGGTAAATCAGGTTAAAACCCAGTTCCCGGTCGTCGTTCTGAATATATAAAAGCTGGGCGCCGCTTAATTCATGGTTAAACAGAACGGTCCTGGCGCCCAGCATGTGTATGGTTCCAAGTTCGGTGACGGTGAAACCGCTTATGGTTTCGCCAATCCTTGGCAGTGATGCCATGGTAGTCCTCCTTCAATTGATAATCGTCCTGATGAAATCTTTCTATACTATAGCATCAGGCAGATGTATTTTGCAAGAAGGACCGCAAATTTATGAAAATGTGTTCCCGTCCCACAAGCACCAGGGCCAGAAGAAGGGGAAGGAGACAGAGCCATACCGAGAAAATTCCAAAGATTTTAGTAAAATACCAGCACAGGGCCACTCCTATGTGGTAGAAAAACAGGGTAAAGCCGTAGACCCATGCCTTTTCCAGATGCTTTTTGTTCCGGTCCGCAAAATAATTTGACAGGGAAGAAATAAACTGTCTCAGGTTATTGGTGGAAAATATGGTGGAGCTGGCATAGCCCTTTACGCCGGTAAAGGAACACCATTGAAAGGCCATGATGAAAAATACGGGATAGAGAGCCATGAGCGGGTCCATGCGCGCCGGAAAAAAGCCCAGGACAGCAATTACGGGAATCTCAGCCAGAATACATATAAGCCGGATGTCTATGGATATGAGTCGGGGAATAAGGGTGGCAGCAATGATGGCTGTGATAAAGATAAGAAGAGAACCCAGCCTCAGAAGCAGGCTGGTCCAACTGCCTGATGACAGGTCCAGAATGGAGTGGATCATATTGGCGGTTTGGGCGGATCCGAAAATCTCGCACCGGTTAAGAAGGGCGTAGGCGCCCATAAAACCTCCTGACAGTGACATGATATAGTGAATGTATGCTTCTGTTCGTTCCTTTTCTTTCACAATGAAATCCTCCTGTTTGCTCAGCCTTTTTATTGTATCATATTGATTTACCATATTAAAATACATATAATATATATAGTATAATATTAAAAAGGTATGGTAAAAGATGATGGATATGAAGGATTTACAGTATTTCCTTGCTGTGGCCCAGGCAGGCACGATAACAGGGGCCGCGGCAAAGCTGTGCATGGCCCAGCCGCCACTGAGCAGGCAGATGAAGGAGCTGGAGGAAGAATTAGGGACAACCCTGTTTATCAGGGGAAAGAGGCATATCCGTCTTACGGAAGAAGGGATATTCTTAAGACAGCAGGCAGAAGAGATCCTGTCCCTGATGGAAAAGACAAGGGGACAGCTCTCCAGGATGGGGACCGGGGCAGGCGGACTTATTTCCATCGGGGTAACGGAATCCTGCGGGGCAGGGGTGCTGTCGGATATAATAGAGAGATTTCACAGCGATTTTCCCGGAATCCGGTATAATATCTGGTGCGGGAACGGGGATGAAATCAATGATAAACTGGACAAAGGACTGGTGGACTTAGGAATTGTGAGGGAGCCTTTCAGGACTGAGAAATACGAAAGCGCCCTGATAAAAACCGAATCCTGGACAGCTCTTCTCAGCAAGGAACATCCCATGGCAGAACAGCCGGGAGATACCATACTGCTGTCCGACATAGCCGGCAGCCCTCTTATTATCCCCTCCAGACCGCCTCTGCAGGAGGAGATACGGGGGTGGTTTCACCGGATTGAGCGGGAGCATACTATTTTGTGTACCTATAATACCCTCTCCTGTATCGTGCCTTTGGTGGAGCGCAATGTGGCGGTGGCGATCTGCCCGGAGGCAGTGAGGTATTTTACGGACCGGCAGAGGCTGGTATGCAGGCGCCTGACAGAGCCGGAGCATGTGTCCAGACTTTTGCTGGTGCGCCGCAGGAATCAGCTGATGCCTGCGGCGGCAGGATGCTTCTGGGATTTTGCCAGGGATTACTGCGGCTCCTGATACCGGTCCGCAAAGCACAGTCTCGGCAGGCCCATAAGAGGGGCGGCTCCGGCCAGGGTAGTGCCGTAGAACAGGATTTTGTCCTTAAATGGAAGAAAGTCCACGATGGATCCGTTACAGACAGTGCTTCCCGTGCACAGAACCAGGTCTGCCCTACGGCACAGTGACTGGCTGGTCTCAGGGATGCGTCCATCCTCAATAAGGACCCCGAACCGCTTCCGGCCGATATTGGCCGGGCTTAAATCCGCTGCCCTGACATCATATTCCTTTGCAAGCTGTTCCAGCATGGCGGGCTGGTACCCTATCAGCGCAATGACCGGTCGGCCGTAGTGTTCAGAGATATAACGGACCACGTCCATGGCGCAGGACTCCGGTCCCTCATTGCGGCAGTGGACCGTGCAGTCCGCCCTGCCTAAGTGTTTCATGACAGCATTTAGGGCAGCTATGAACAATCCGCGGCTGTAGGGGTCGTTTGCCAGGTCCAGGGAGCATATTTCTTCCAACGTGCCGCGATAAGCAGAAGGGGCGTCGGTAAACGCCTGTCCCAGGGAACCCATGCATTCTGCCTGAACCATCACATCCTTTCCCGTTATGATGGGAAAATCTTTTCGTTTGGTAATGCCGATGGCTTCTTCCGGCGTGAGGGACTTTGTGTTGATTACCACCTGCTCGCCCAGAATTCCTTCCTCTGTCAGCAGCTTCATGAAACGGGCCCTTAATTCGCTGTAAAATGACAGCGCATCATTGATATATGTCATTGGATAATCCTCTTTTCTTTTTTGCGCTCAGGCGCAGTTATGATTTGATTTCTTCCCAGAAACCGCTCCACCTCTGCGGAAAAATGTCCGTCCATCAGCCGGGCGGTGTCGGTGACTGTCTGCAGCTCCCCATCCAGAAGGATGGCTGCCCGGCCGGCAAGAGTCCGGGCTTCCAGAAAATCGTGGGTGACGAAGATGATGGTGCAGCCAAAATGCCGGTGAATCCGGCGCAGCTCCTGATACAGGGACTCCCGGGTGGCCGGGTCCAGGGCTGAAAACGGCTCATCTAACAAAAGAACCTGGGGAGCCAGGGCCAGGGCTCTTGCCAGGGCTGTGCGCTGGCTTTCGCCTCCGCTGAGGGTTCCGGGGTACTGGTCCCCTATGTGGGAAATGGACAGCATTTCCATAAGCTCCTGCGCGCGGCTGTCCTGTTCCTTTTTTGAATATCCGTGCATTTTCAGTCCGTAGGAAATATTTTCCTTTACCTTCATGTGAGGGAACAGGCCATAGTCTTGATACACAAGGCCCAGCTTTCTCTGACCGGGAGGTATGTCCCGTATGTCGGTTCCGTCAAGGAGGATGCTGCCGGTGTCACCGGGAAACATGCCGCTGATGGCCTCCAAGAGTACGGTCTTGCCGGAGCCTGTGCGGCCCAGGATGGCAAAGATTTCCCCCATCTGGATGGTAAGAGAGATGGGAGACAGTGTAAAACTGCCTCTTTTTACGGAAAAATTGTTGATAACCAGTTGGTTCATCGTATTAACACCTGCCTTTTGTTTCTGTCCGCGGGACTGGCAAGCAGACGGGAGAGAAAGAGAGTCAGCCCGGAAATTATCAGCATCAGCATGGCAGTTGCCATGGCGGCCTGGTTGTCGCCGGTGGATATGCTCAGATAGATGCTGCCGGGCAGTGTTTCCGTCTTAAAACGGGTAATTCCCACCAGCATAAGGGTGGCTCCGAACTCCCCCAGGGCCCTGGACCAGGTCAGGATAAAGGTGCTTACAAGGCTTCTGCGGCAAAGGGGAAGAAGAATGGTCAGAAAACATCTCCAGGGGGAAGCCCCCAGGGTCAGGGCAATGAATTCCATCCGCTGGTCGGATGCCTCAAAGGCAGTGCGGATGAGCCGGATGGCATAGGGGAGGTTGACCAGGATGTGGGCCATGACAATGCCCGCGGGAGAAAACACCACCTTAAAGCCCTGTTCCTTCAGCCATTTGCCGGCCGGTGATGAAAACATGATAAGAAGGCTGAGCCCGAGAAGCAGGTAGGGCAGGGACAAAGTCAGTTCGATGATGATGCCCGACAGCTCCTTAAAGGGCATGGAGGTCCGGGTCAGGGCATATGCGGTGGGAAGTGCCAGAGACATCACAATAAGGGTGGAGAGACTGGCGGTGGCTGCGCTGAGACGCAGGGCAAAGAGCACTTCCTTTTGGCGGATGGTTCCGGCAAAGGCGGGAATCCCTCCGGCTGCAATCGCACAGACCGCGCTGCCGATGAAAAAAATCACCAGCAGCGCCACAGCGACAGTCATGGCTGAGAACAGGTCTGTTCCCCTATGCTTCCTATGCCTATTCTGCAATCTCATATCCATACTTCAACCATATTTCCTGTACGTCCCCAGAATTTAAATAGTCCAGAAATGCCTGTCTGGCATCGTGATCCGCGGAGCAGCTTAAGGAAGCCGCGGGGATGGTTTTTATGTAATCTTCCAAACCGCTGTTATCTACAATTTCCACGCCCTGAGCATCGCAGTTTTCCTTCCAGATAATGGCCGCGTCAGCCTCTCCCGCGGCAATGGCGGTAGCCATCTGGGGAGCTGTGGCAGTGGATGCCTCTATCCGTACCTTGTCAAAGATACCTGCATCGGTCAGGGCCTTTTTGGCAATCTTACCAATGGGAGTGGAGTCTATATCGCCGATGATAAGGGACACACCCTCTTCTGCCAGACCGGCCAGGGAAGTAATGTTTTTCGGGTTGCCGCTCTGAACTGCCAGCACAGGTATATGTTTTACCAGTGCTTTGCTTTCGGATACATAGGACTCAACTGGTTTCAGCTCCTCGGCTGAACCGGCTATGAACATGTCGCCTTCCTCCGAGGTGGTAATCTGGGACTGGATTTGGCCGGCATTGGCGTATGTCACGTTCATTTCGCAGCCGGTAGCAGCTTTAAAGCTGTCGGCAATTTCCTGGAACGGCTTTGTCATGCCGGCCCCGCAGTAGATCATCAGGGTATGGCCTGTCAGGTCTGGGGTGTCCGCAGCTGATTTGCCGGCATCGCCATCCTCCGGGGCTGATTCCTGTGTCTGCTGCGGGGCAGAGGAACGGGCGGTGCCGGAGGATGCGGCGCCGCATCCTGTGATAAGGGCAGCTCCAATGGCGCCTGCCAGTAAAATCCCCAATACACTTCTTTTCATAATACGTCTCCTCCATCTGGATAATTATAGTAAACTTATCATATAATGGAAAAGCGTTATTGTCAAGAAAATATAACGGTTAATATTTCCCGATGACCGGGATTTCTGTTTATTGTTCAGTGCTTTTTTGTATGTCTCCATGTTCAAGCCGGAAGACCACATCCCCTGTATGGCTTATAAAGGTACGGTCGTGGCTGATGGCCAGCAGTGTCCCGTCGTAGCTCTCCAGCAGATGTTCCAGGCCCTCCATGGTATACACATCCATATGGTTGGTGGGTTCGTCCAGTATCATGAAGTTGCAGCCCGATACCAGAACCTTGGCCAGGGCGGTTTTGACCTTTTCTCCTCCTGATAGTACACTGACCGGTTTAAACATATCGTCCTTTGTCATATAGAGGTTGGACAGGACGGCCCGGCAGATATGCTGGGGATAGACCGCATCCTCCGACACATTTTCCAGCACGGTTTTCTTCGGGTCCAGGGTGTCCAGGTCCTGGGAAAAATAGGCGACTCTTGCTTCGGAGGTAATAAAGGTTTCGGGTGCCCTGTCTATCAGGGCTTTGATTAGTGTGGACTTTCCGGCCCCGTTGTTGCCGGTGATAAAGGTCCGCCTGCCAGCCTCTATTTCCAGGCTCACGTTATCCAGGACAATGCGCTCCCCGTAACTCACGGTGAGATGCCGGATGGCGGCCGCATTTTTTGCCCTTATTTTCCCTGCATCCGGCAGTTTCATGGACACCTGGGGCAGCTCATCCGGGCGTTCCTTTTTCTCCAGGTGCTCCAGACGGCTCATGACAGCGGTTTTGTTGCTTTGGACATGACCCTGCTGAACCGCGGCCACGCCTTTGTAGAGAATCCACTCACTGCTGCCCATGCGTTTGGGCGGCTTTGTCATTGTCTGGCTCTTTCTCTGCAATGCATCGGTAGTTCTCTCCAGCCGCTTTTTCTCCTTCTGGTACTGCTGGTATTCAAACTCCTGGAAGCCCCGTTCCCGTTCCTTTTGGGCGGTCCAGTCGGAGTAATTTCCGTCAAAAACGCGGATGTTTCCCTTGTCCAGTTCCCATATCTGATTGCAGACCCGGTCTAAAAGGGTCCTGTCATGGGATATCATCAGGATGGCGCCCCTGTATCCCTTCATCATCTTCTCTAAAAGCTCCACGCCTTCCATATCCAGATTGGTGGTGGGCTCATCGGCAAAGAGCAGGGGCGCCTGGCTGGAAAATGCTGCCCCAATGGCGCGCCTGGTCTTCTCACCCCCGCTTTTTACCGCGCTGTCGCGCAGCTTTAATTGGCTTAAAAGCCTGGCCTCGGGTTCATCCTCTGTTTCCCCGGTCTGGAGGATCTCAGCAATGGGACAATACCGTTTTACCACGCCCTCGTCGCAGGCGATTCTCCCGGATAGGACGCCTAAAAGGGTGGATTTTCCGGCCCCGTTGCGTCCGATGAGTCCAATCCTGTCCCCGTCCCGGATTTCCAGTTTTTCAATATCCAGCACGGTCTGGATTCCATATTCTTTTTTAACATTCAGTGCATTTAACAACATAAAAAAATCCCTCCTAAACGCACTTCGTTCAGAAGGGATATAAACCTGGCCAGTTGTAGGCAGAAGGAGCGGGAACGTACAGGTCAGGAGCAGCTTACGCGCGCCTGCCGGGACATGCCTGTCCGCTGCAGCGGATGCATATGGATAGACAGATGCACCCCGTTATATAAAAATATGGCCTTATGGAATATGATTCCCTGTATGACTGAACGAAATGACAAAGACACACAAATTCTGCCCGGCTTCCTATTGCCAGGAAAGAGAGTGTGTAAATCATCTGCTGCTGTTCAATCATCTAATAATCATATTTCAGTTAGCCACCTTTCTCTTTACTATATTGTACTTATATCGTGTATTACAGTCCTTAGACCAATTCTGATTATAGGGGATGGGAAATATAATGTCAAGGTGGAAAAAATTATTTTATCTGCATATTTTGTCCGCAGCCGAGTACGGGCTGAGGTTTGGGCTGAGGTCTGGGCGCTCAGGGCCTGCAGCCTCCATTTTGACGCCTGCATTTATAAAATAATCATTAAAACCCTGTCTGTACATTGCTTTCCCATGAGAATTAGGTTATAGTTACTCTCGGATGAATGATCCGCGGCTGCCTGAGAAATATACCTGGCAGCAGGCCGGATAATGGGGAAAGGATTGTTTGCAGATGAATAAAATCAGAGAAAAATTACAGCGTTTCATGATAGGAAGATATGGTATGGACCAGCTTGGCCAGTTTATAATGTATGCCGTGCTTGTGCTGATTTTCCTGAACGTTGTTGTCAGGGTGAGGATACTGTCCTCATTCCTGTATATCCTGGAGCTGGCAGGCTTTTTCTTGCTGTACTTCCGGATGTTTTCAAAAAATGTGGGTAAACGCTACCAGGAGAATCAGGTTTATCTGCGCCTGCGGTTTTATGTGACGGAATATTTCAGGAAAATCAAATTCCGTTTCACGGAGGGCCGGAAATACCGCATCTTTAAGTGCCCTGACTGCGGACAGAAGGTGCGCATACCCAGGGGGCATGGGAAGGTCAGTGTTCACTGTCCGAAGTGCGGGACGGATTTTATAAAGAGGAGCTGACGGTTTGGTAGAGCCCGCTAATAGATTAGTTGAAGCGGCTATTGTTATGAGTCGCTTTATACAGAAAAAAACAGCCATTTGGGACTGACGCTCATACTTCAGAATGGCTGTTTTTCGTTGATAAGAAATGATGCCCAGGGAGCTAATCTAAGGCTTCTCCGACAACAACCGTATGGAAGTGGCATACTCAGACGGTGTCATAGTAGTAATCTGCTTGAACTGCCGTGAAAAATAGTGGATGGAGTTGTATCCCAGGCGGTCTGCAATCTGGGTGAAATTTAGCTGGTTGTCACGTATCATTTGTTTGGCAGTGTCAATTTTCATCATGGAAAAGAATTCTATGACCCCGCAGCCTTTTGTGTCCCGGAACAGCTTTTGCAGCTGGGAGCGCCCCACCAGGTTGTCCCGGCAGATTCTGTCTATGGTCATGCGTTCGCCCAGATGCTCCTCCATGTAGCGGACGATTCGGTTGTAGGTATCATTCCCGCTGCTGGCCTCGGCCAGGAAGCGGGAAGAACGTACTGGCAGGGAGTAGGAAAAATATCTTCTGTATAGATGAATCATCAGCTGTTCCAGGTAATGGCTGATGAGCTGGGCCGAACCAAAGGTCAGGGGTTCGCTGTTAAAGATAAGCTCCTCCTGGTAAGGGTCATCCAGTCTTCCGCTGAATGTGTTTCTGGCCTCCACGATGATCTGGGCCAGGAGCTCTTTTTCCGTATCCTGGACCGACATGAGCTGATCCTCAAATGACTTTATGGCAGGGGAATGGCACTCGAACCCAATGACCACCAGGCTTGGAGAGACTTTTCCGTTGGTCAGTACGTTGTGGAACTCATTGGGCTTGTGAAACAGAATATTCCCTTTCTTCAGGGTCAGACGCCGGTCTCCTGCCAACGCATCAATTTCACCTCGGTCCACGCATACCAATTCCCAGAAGTCATGGCTTTCCCCGGGAAAGGAGAAGTCACTCATATACTGGAAATAGTGGACGGAGATAATCCGGTTGATGGTAACGCTGTCCTCCAGAACTACACTTTTATAGGCCATGTAATCTTTCCTCCCGCACTGTCTTTTTCTGAAACTGTCTTATCTTCTTGAATTATATCACAGGAATGAATTCCGCAGAATACAATCATGCAAATAAAATGATAGAATGTGCAAATAAAATCCCTTCCGCTGTCTTGTTACAAAAAAAGCGATCCGCTATACTTTATTTAAACGAAATCAAAAGTTATGGGCTCATGGAATAGAGTCAATATAAAGATAAGAGGGAGGATACAGACATGTCCAAGACGAAAGGAAGAGTTACACTTCCCAGTGAATCCGGTTTTTTGAAGGAGACAAGGGAGTTGATGGAGCGCTGGGGCGCTGATGCCATCCGCGACAGTGACGGGACAAAGCTGGATAAGGATGTCAAGTCTCTGGATGCGGAAATTTATACCACCTATTTTGTGACAAGAGGACACAATGAATTTGCAGTTAAGCATATGGAGGAATGCCAGCAGCTCTACCTTATGTCCCGGCGTTTTACAGCAGTGGGAAACCATCTGGAGATGGACTTTATGGAAGGATATTTTGGCCAGCAGGTGGTACCGGACTGTTACCATGACCCTAAGAAATGGTGGGAGGTCATGGACCGCACCACAGGCCAGGCAGTCCCCGCCTCCCGGTGGGAACTGACAGGGGCGTCCATGCCGGAAGGTTTTGGCGATGGCAGTGAGTTTAAGGGTGTGTTTGAAGGCGCCGGAGATACCGCAGATGCCAGGAATACCGCAGACGCCGGGAACACCGCAGATGCCGGGAACACTGCAGACGCCGGGAATGCCGCAGAGACCAAAAAAGCAGAAGCTGTTTCCGCCCCCATGCGCGTGGTGCTGGAGCACGCGTCGCCTTTTCACGAATATACGGTATCCTTCCTGGCATACGCGGTGTGGGATCCTACCCAGATGTACAATCACATAACGAATAACTGGGGGGATAAACCCCATGAGATTCCCTTTGATGTGCGCCAGGAGGCTTCAGGCCTGTTTGCAAGGGAGTACCTGGTACAGTGGTTAAAGGATAACCCGGATACGGATGTTGTGCGCTTCACCACATTTTTTTACCATTTCACGCTGGTGTTCGGAAGCGACGCAAAGGAAAAATTCGTGGACTGGTTCGGATACGGAGCAACCGTCAGTGTGAAGGCGCTGGAGGAATTCCAGGCCCAATACGGCTACGCCCTCAGACCTGAGGACATTGTGGACAATGGGTACTATAATTCTTCCTTCCGGGTTCCCACCAGACAGTACAGGGATTATATGGATTTTATCCAGCGCTTTGTGGCGGAAAAAGCCAGGGAGCTGGTGGAGCTGGTCCATCAGGCAGGGCGTAAGGCCATGATGTTTTTAGGCGACAACTGGATTGGCACCGAGCCTTACGGCGCTTATTTCCCGGAAATCGGCCTGGACGCCGTGGTGGGAAGCGTGGGAGGCGGGGCAACGCTGCGCCTTATCTCGGATATTCCGGGGGTGAGCTATACGGAGGGCCGTTTCCTTCCCTATTTTTTCCCTGACACATTTTATGAGGGAAATGACCCTGTTCCTGAGGCGGTGGAAAACTGGATTTGCGCCCGAAGAGCTCTGATGCGCAAACCGGTTGACCGTATCGGGTATGGCGGATATCTGAGCCTGGCCTATAAATTTCCGGGCTTTGTGGATTACATTGAGAAGGTTGCGGAAGAATTCAGGGAAATTTATGGAAATATCGGAGGAAGCAGGCCTTTTTGCGGGCTGAAGGCAGCTGTGTTGAACTGTTGGGGAAAGCTGCGCTCCTGGCAGCCCTACATGGTGGCCCATGCCCTGTGGTATAAGCAGACCTACACTTATTTCGGCATTCTGGAGGCACTGAGCGGGGCAGGTGTGGATGTGGTATTTATGAGCTTTGACGATATACGAAGTTCAGGCATACCTGAGGATGTGGATGTAATCATCAATGCAGGTGATGCAGGCACGGCCTGGTCCGGCGGGGATGAGTGGCTGGATGAGCAGATTGTCACGGCAGTGAGGCGGTTTGTCTGGGAAGGCGGCGGCTTTGTGGGAGTGGGCGAGCCCAGTGCCGTGCAGCGGGGCGGACGGTATTTCCAGCTGGCAGATGTGCTTGGGGTGGATAAAGAGCAGGGCTTCACCCTGTCAACGGACAAGTATGATGTAACACAGGCGGACAGCCACTTTATCACACAGGACGTTCCAAGGGATGAATCAGGAAGGCTGGTTCTGGATTTTGGCGAAGGGATGAAAAATGTGTATGCCTTGGGAACGGATACAGAGATTGGGGAATATTCAGACCATGAGGTCCATCTCAGCGCCCATCCATATGGAAGGGGACGGGGCGTGTACCTTGCGGGTCTTCCTTACAGCCATGAGAACACCAGGCTCCTCATAAGAAGCATGTATTATGCGGCCTGCAAAGAGGGGGAAATGAAGAAGTGGTTTTCGGATAATCTGTTCTGCGAGGTACACGGATATCCGGAGGCGGGGAAATATGCGGTGGTCAATAATACCAGCCGCGGGCAGTCCACGGTGGTTTATGACGGGGATGGACACGGGACATCCATGGAGCTGCTGCCCTGTGAAATAAAATGGTTTGACCTATAAGCCGGTTAACCCGGAATTAACTGAATATGCCTGTCCTTCATAAATATACAAAATGACTTACAAGCGTTCGGGGCGAGAATCATATTTGTGGATTATACATAGAAAAAGTCTTTTTGTACAAATAAATAAATTTATAGTGCAAAGAACTTTATGTGCATATTTACTATAATTGGATTATCGGTAGTGAATGTGAATCGGCAAAAACACAATAAGATTCAAGGAGGACGTATTTTATGAAAAACAGAAAATGGATGGCATTGGCATTGGCGGCAGCCATGGTTGGCTCCCTGACAGCATGCGGCGGCGGGTCCGGCACCGCGGATACCACGGCAGCGGCAGCGGCGGCTGACACCACAGCAGCTCCGGCAGCAGACACCACGGCGGCAGCAGACGCACAGGCCCCGGCCGGAGACGGCACAGGTCTGGTATACTGGTCCATGTGGGAGTCCACAGAGCCTCAGGGCCAGGTAATCAAGGAAGCAGTTGACAAGTTTTCCGCAGACACAGGAGTGGCTGTAGATGTACAGTTCAAGGGACGTACCGGTATCCGAGAGGGATTACAGCCTGCCCTGGACGCAGGAACCAACATTGACCTGTTTGACGAGGATATTGACCGTGTAAATACTACATGGGGCGCTTATCTGATGGATCTGGAGGAACTGGCTAAGGCATCTGATTATGACGCTACTGCCAATGCAAGCCTGATGGAGGCCTGCCGCGAGGTGGGAGGGGGAACCCTTAAGTCCATACCTTATCAGCCTAATGTATTTGCGTTTTTCTACAACAAAGCAATCTTTGAGGAAGCCGGCGTGGCCGCTGTTCCCACCACCTGGGCGGAATTGGACGCAGCATGCCAGAAGATCAAGGACGCAGGCTATACGCCTATTACATGTGACGACGCATACATACTTTGTCTCTTCGGATACCATATGTCCAGACTCAACGGCTACGACAAGACATCGGATATTGTAAAGAACAATAAGTGGGATGACCCGTCTGTGATGGAGACAGCCAAGGCTTACGCGGATTTTGCGCAGAAGGGATATTTCTCAGAAAACATAGCATCCAACGTATTCCCGGCCGGACAGAACCAGGAGCTGGCACTGGGAACAGCAGCCATGTACCTCAATGGTTCCTGGCTTCCAAATGAAGTAAAGAACATGGCGGGCGATGACTTCCAGTGGGGATGCTTCAGCTACCCGGCAGTGGAAGGCGGTACAGACGGTACGGAAGCAGCAAACTACGGCGGCCAGGTACTGGCTATCAACAAGAACTCACAGCACGCAGAGGATGCATTTAAGCTGATTACCTATATTACCAAGGGTGAGTTTGACAAAAAGCTCTCTGAGGAATCCCTGGGAATCCCGTCCGATACCACCAATTCAGAGTGGCCTGTACAGCTTACAGACGTGAAGCCTGTAATGGAGAGCTTAAAGACACGTTATCCATGGGCTGCCGGCGCAGAGGACAATGTGGATATGACGCCAATCATCAAAGAGAACATGACCAAGCTTTGCAGCGGAGCCATTACAGCGGATGAATTTGTATCCAATCTCCAGGCGGCAGGAAAGTAATCAGATAAACACATTCAAAACATTTTCCACGGAATATGCAACAATGAGGTGGCATCGTATAACGCTGCCGCCTCTTTTTGGGCTCCGGAGCGTATCCGGACCAGGTTTATGTTAGGAGGAACCGGCGTGAAAAAAAATAAGGGAATGTTAATTGTGTTCATGACACCGGCGGTGGTGATGTTCGTCCTGGTATTCCTTTATCCCATTATCAGGACTATCCTTATGAGCTTTTTCAAGATTGAGGGAATCACGGACCCCATGTCAAAATGGACCTTCAGCGGTATTGATAACTATGTGAAGCTGGCAAATACCACCTTGTTCCGCATCTCCATGTGGAACCTGGCCCGGATATGGTTTATCGGCGGTATCATCGTCATGTCCCTGGCGCTGCTGTTTGCCGTTATCATTACCAGCGGCATCCGCTTCAAGAGCTTTTTCAGGGCAATGATTTATCTGCCGAATATTGTCAGCGCAGTGGCCCTGGCGACCATGTGGCTTCAGTATGTCTACAGCCCCAAGTACGGACTGATTAAAAATTTCTTCCAGGCTTTGGGCCTGGATTCCCTGGCAAAGATACAGTGGCTGGATAATGACCACAAGTTCATGGCTCTGCTCCTGGCCTACTGTTTCGGCATGGTGGGTTATCACATGCTGATATTTGCCAGCGGCATTGAGCGCATCAGCGACGATTATTTTGAGGCGGCCACTTTGGACGGGGCCAATAAGTTCAACCAGTTCCGCTATATTACATTACCACTGTTAAAGGGAGTGTTCAGAACCAATGTCACCATGTGGAGCGTTACCAGTGTGGGATTTTTCGTATGGTCCCAGCTGTTCTCCACGGTAACGGCCGATACCCAGACCATTACCCCCATGGTTTATCTGTACATGCAGATATTTGGGGCAGGCAACAGCGTCACGGAGCGCAATTCCGGGGTTGGAGCAGCTGTCGGCGTGATGCTGAGCGTATGTGTGGTTATTGTGTTCTGGCTCTGCAACCATCTGCTTCAGGATAAAGACCTGGAATTCTAGGAAAGGGGGAAAACATATGTCGGGATTATTTCAGAAAAAAGAGAAACTGCACAGGGAACCGGTGCGCTGGAAGAAGGAACTAAAGCTTGCCCCCGGATACCTGATTCTTACCCTGTGGATTCTGTTTACCCTGGCCCTGCTGGGCTGGGTCCTGCTGGCCAGCTTTTCCACCACCAAGGAGATATTCAGCAATAAGCTGCTGGATAGCGGATTCCATATAGAAAATTATGTGAAGGCATGGGTCAATTCCAATGTCTCCACCATTTTCTTCAATTCCTTATTTTACGCGGCGGTATCCTGTACCCTGCTGATACTGATTTGCGCGCCTGCCGCCTATGCGCTGTCACGTTTTGACTTTGTGTGCAATAAACTAATACAGTCATCTCTTGTGGCGTCCATGGGTGTTCCGGTAGTCATGATTGTGCTTCCGCTGTTTGCCGTGGTGGCAGGTCTCAATATCCTTAATAATGTTTCGGCTAACCGGGCCACCCTGATATTCCTGTATATCGGAATCAATGTGCCCTACACCACCATTTTCCTGACCACCTTTTTTGCCAATCTGTCCAGGGCGTTTGAGGAAGCGGCTGCCATTGACGGATGCCCCCCTGTTAAGACCTTCTGGCTGATTATGCTTCCCATGGCCCAGCCGGGAATCGTGACCGTCACCATATTCAACTTCATCAATATATGGAACGAGTATTTCATCTCCCTGATATTCGGTAATTCCGACAAGGTACGTCCGGTGGCAGTGGGGTTGTATTCCATGATAAACTCCATGAAATATACAGGTGACTGGGCCGGTATGTTCTCTGCTGTTGTCATTGTATTCCTGCCCACCTTTATCCTGTATATCTTCCTGTCGGAGAAGATTATAGCAGGCGTAACCGGAGGCGGCGTGAAGGGATAGGATAGAACAGGAAACGTGAAGGAATAAGGATATATCTTGTGAGGAGGAAGGACAGCATGTCTCAGAAACCAGTATTAGTAATCATGGCGGCCGGTATGGGAAGCCGTTACGGCGGATTAAAGCAGATTGACCCTGTGGACCCTTATGGGAATATCATCATTGATTTTTCCATATTTGATGCCAGGGAAGCGGGATTTGAAAAGGTCATATTCATTATCAAGAAGGCCATTGAGGAAGATTTTAAGATTCACATTGGAAACCGAATCAGTAAATATATGGATGTGGCCTATGTTTACCAGGAGCTGGATAAGATTCCGGATGGATACCAGGTGCCTGAGAGCCGGGTAAAGCCGTGGGGCACGGGTCATGCAGTGCTTTGCTGCAGTGCCTTGATTGACGGGCCTTTTGCGGTAATCAATGCGGATGATTATTATGGAAAAGAAGCCTTTCACATGATATATGACCAGCTGTCCTCTGTGGAGGACGCGGACCGATACCAGTATACCATGGTGGGCTACAGGCTGTACAATACCCTGACAGAGAATGGGTATGTGGCAAGGGGCGTATGCCGGACAGATGAAAAAAGCCGACTGGTGGATATACATGAGCGGACCAGGATTGAAAAGCATGGGAGCCAGGCGGAATATACAGAGGATGACGGAGCTACCTGGACAGAACTTCCGGAGTCCACCATTGTTTCCATGAACATGTGGGGATTTACAAAGAGTATTCTGGGCGAGCTGGAGAACCGGTTCGGGGCTTTCCTGGATAAAAACCTTCCTGTAAATCCTATGAAGTGCGAATATTTCCTGCCCTTTGTGGTGGATGAACTTCTCAAGGCAGACCTGGCCGAGGTGACTGTGCTAAAGAGCGTGGACCGCTGGTATGGAGTTACCTATAAGGAAGATAAGGAGACAGTGGTAAAGGCCATTAAGGACCTTAAGGATAAGGGCTTGTACCCGGAGAAACTTTGGGAGGAACTGGTAAAATGAGTGGAGAAATGGATAAACATTTACTAAAGGAGGCGGCCGCGGCGTTTGCCACGGATGGGGAAGCAATCAGCTGCCAGCGCTACGGCAGCGGCCACATCAATGATACCTTCCGTCTCATATGTGAGAAACATCCTTATATTCTTCAGAGGATGAATACGGATATCTTCCAGGATCCGGTATCTCTTATGCGGAATATTGAGGGGGTCACCACCTTCCTGAGGCAGGAGGTCATGAAAAACAACGGAGACCCGGACCGGGAGACCCTGAATCTTATCAGGACCAGGGAGGGAGCCCCTTACTATGTGGACAGCCGGGGAAATTACTGGAGGATGTACCTGTTCATTGAGGGAGCCACCTGCTATAACCTGGTGGAGAAGCCGGAGGACTTTTACCAGAGCGGGAAGGCTTTCGGGCATTTCCAGAGACTGTTAGCCCACTATCCGGCCAAAGAGCTGGCAGAGACTATCCCTGGTTTTCATGACACTCCGGGACGCTTCCGGGCTTTCAGGAAGGCAGTGAAGGAGGATATCTGCGGCCGGGCATCAGAGGTTCAGAACGAGATTCAGTTTGTCATGGACAGGGAGCAGGATATGGGCCTGGCCATGGATATGCTGGCCAAGGGGGAGCTTCCACTGAGAGTGACCCATAATGATACCAAATTAAATAACATTATGATTGATGACAAGACCGGCCAGGCCATCTGCATCATTGACCTGGATACGGTAATGCCGGGACTTTCTATCTTTGATTTCGGAGATTCCATCCGCTTTGGCGCCAATACCGCAGAGGAGGATGAAACGGATTTAACCAAGGTATCCCTGTCCGTTCCTCTCTTTGAAATCTATACCAGAGGATTTCTGGAGGGTTGCGCGGGAAGCCTTACCGAAGCAGAGGTTAAGATGCTTCCTCAGGGGGCCAGGCTCATGACCCTGGAATGCGGAATCCGGTTCCTTACGGACTATCTGTCCGGCGACACTTATTTTAAGATAGCCAGGGAGAAGCATAATCTGGATCGCTGCCGTACCCAGTTCGGGCTGGTGGAGGATATGGAAAAGAAATGGGGAGAGATGGAACGTATAGTGGAGGCTGTCTGTAAGGGCTGAAACAGGAATAAAACAGGAATAAAACAGAGACAAAAAAGGTGTCTGCCATGGAGGCGGACACCTTTTTCGTATGGTGCGCCCGGCTCTGGGGGCGCCGGGCATGGGCTGCGGTTTTACACACATTTTACATAAACTATACCATATTATGATTTCTCCGGATGTAAATTTTATGTATACTCCAAACTGTAGAAAAGATAACAAAAAACATGATAATAAACGACATGATTCAGGAGGAAACGTATTATGAGAATGAATGGAAAGAAATTAACGGCACTGTTAGGCACAGCAGTTCTGGCCATGGGTATCCTGGCGGGCTGCGGCAGCGGCGCTGGGGAGACATCCGCAGCAGGGACAGCCGCCCCGGCAGCAACTGCAGAAACATCCGCAGAGGCTTCTGATGCGTCAGGAGAGACAAAAGACACAGAAGCAGCAAAGGCAGAAAACGCCCCGCCTGCTGATTTGAGCGGCACCATCAGTATGGTGGGATCCACTTCCATGGAGAAGTTTGCCAATGCGCTCAGCGAGTCCTTTATGGAGAAGCACCCAGGCGTGACGGTGACCGCTGAATTCGTTGGATCCGGCGCAGGAGTGGAGGCTGTCAGCAACGGGACAGCTGATATCGGCAATTCTTCCAGGAATTTAAAGGATGAGGAGAAGGCTGACGGCGTAGCGGAAAACATTGTTGCCATTGACGGAATCGCAGTGGTGGTTGATGCCGCCAATACGGTGGAGGACCTGACCAAACAGCAGCTGTCCGATATCTATGAAGGTAAAATCACCAACTGGAAGGATGCAGGCGGAAATGACGCTCCCATCGTAGTGGTTGGACGTGAATCAGGTTCCGGTACCAGAAGCGCCTTCGAGGAGCTGTTAGAGCTGGAGGACGTGTGCAAATACAGCAATGAGCTGGACAGCACCGGCGCAGTGATGGCAAAGGTAGCCTCCACACCAGGCGCCATTGGCTATGTTTCCCTGGATGTACTGGACGACACAGTAAAGGCTGTGAAGCTGGAAGGCGCTGAGCCTACAGAGGAAAACATCAAGGCAGGTTCCTACTTCTTAAGCCGTCCGTTTGTAATGGCTACCAAGGGAGAAATAAGCGAGCAGAATGACCTTGTAAAAGCCCTCTTCGATTATATCTACTCAGAAGAAGGCACGGAGATAGTGAAGTCCGTGGGACTGATTGCAGTTGACAAATAATCGGAATAGAGAAAGGAGACTTCCTGCATGAGAGCGGAGACATTTTCCATACGATCCTGTCATGGCAGCAAGTCCACCGTCGAAAAAGCTGCACAGGGCATCTTTACTGCCTGCGGCTTTTTCGCCGTATTGGCTGTTGCCTCCATCACACTGTATATGCTTATCAGCGGTACGCCTGCGCTGTTTAAAGTGGGGCTGCTGGAAATTTTGTTTGGGACCGTGTGGCAGCCCGCAGCCGCATCCCCCAGCTTCGGTATACTGTTTGTCATACTGACCTCCATCGTAGGAACCTTTCTGGCAATTCTGATTGGAGTTCCTATCGGCGTCATGACAGCCATATTCCTTGCGGAGGTAGCCCCCAAACGGCTGAGCGACATGGTCCGTCCGGCGGTAGAGCTTCTGGCCGGAATCCCCTCTGTCATATACGGCCTGCTGGGAATCCTGATTCTTAACCCCCTGATGTACAAAATGGAACTGATGCTGTTTAAAGGGTCTGAAACACATCAGTTTACCGGCGGAGCCAATCTGATATCAGCTGTGCTGGTATTGGCTCTGATGATCCTCCCCACGGTCATAAACATCAGCGAATCTGCCCTCAGGTCCGTGCCGGCCCATCTAAAGAGCGCGTCCCTGGCTCTGGGCGCCACAAAGATACAGACCATATTCCAGGTAATTGTGCCTGCGGCCAAATCCGGTATCATAACAGCCGTTGTGCTGGGTACAGGCAGGGCAATCGGTGAAGCCATGGCCATCAGCCTTGTGTCGGGAAGCTCCGTAAACCTGCCTCTTCCCTTTAGCTCTGTGCGTTTCCTCACAACAGCCATTGTATCGGAGATGGGGTATGCCTCGGGTCTTCACAGACAGGTGCTTTTCACCATTGGTCTGGTACTGTTTGCATTCATTATGATTATCAACATAAGCCTGACCAGGATTTTAAAGAGAGGGGGAAACAGGAATGACAAATGATATTGCAGTCCGGGTTCATAAGGACTCCGTTGTACAGGACAGTATATACGGCAGGCGCGTGCGCGGCCTGGATGTATTTCTTACGGTCATCATATATACCTGCGCGGGTTTCTCTATCCTTCTTCTGGCAGGCATCATGGGGTATGTGTTCGTGCGCGGAATCCCGCATGTGACATGGGCATTTTTGAGTACTGCCTCCAGCGCCACAAAGGGAACCTTTGGAATCCTGGGAAATATTATAAACACACTGTACATTGTAATCATTACCCTGCTCATCGCCACGCCTCTGGGCATTGGCTCCGCCGTATACCTGAACGAATACGCAAAGCCGGGAAAAGTAGTGCGGCTGATTGAGTTTACCACAGAAACCCTGTCCGGTATTCCGTCCATTATATTCGGCTTGTTTGGAATGGTGTTTTTTGGAAATGCTTTGGGACTGGGATATTCTATCCTTACAGGAGCCCTGACCCTGACCATTATGATTCTGCCCCTTATAACCAGGACCACCCAGGAGGCGCTTAAGACTGTGCCAGACAGCTACCGCCATGGCGCCCTTGGAATCGGAGCTACAAAGTGGTACATGATACGGACTATCCTGCTTCCCAGCGCCATGCCGGGAATTCTCACAGGTATAATCCTGGCTATCGGAAGAATTGTGGGAGAGTCGGCAGCCCTGCTGTTTACGGCGGGAAGCGGTTATTACCTTCCAAAGAATCTGTTTTCCAAAATATTTGAATCAGGAGGAACCCTTACCATACAGCTCTATCTGTTTATGCAGAAAGCAAAATATAATGAGGCCTTTGGTGTGGCCGTGGTCCTTCTGGTAATTGTGCTGGGAATCAACGGTCTGGCAAAATACATGTCCCACCGGTTCAATGTGGAAGCCGGGGCATAGGGATGGGGCGGACCATTTCAATTAGCAAAGGAGAGAAAGCGTGGAAAGCAAAACAAAGATTTCAACCCGGAACCTGAACCTGTACTACGGGGAGAATCATGCCCTTAAAAATATAAACCTTGATTTGTATGAACATAAGATTACAGCCTTCATAGGGCCGTCAGGCTGCGGCAAGTCCACTTACCTGAAGACACTGAACCGCATGAACGACCTGGTGCCGGGCGTTAAGATCGATGGGACTGTTCTCCTGGATGATGAGGATATTTACGATTCCCAGGTGGATACCACCCTGCTGAGAAAGAAAATAGGCATGGTATTCCAGCAGCCCAACCCCTTTCCCATGAGTATCTATGACAACATTGCCTATGGGCCGAGAATCCATGGCATTAAGAATAAGGCCCAGCTGGATGAGATTGTGGAGAACAGCCTTAAGGGAGCGGCTTTGTGGGATGAGGTCTCTGACCGGCTGAAGAAATCAGCCCTGGGACTGTCTGGCGGACAGCAGCAGCGCCTTTGTATCGCCAGGGCCCTGGCCGTGGAGCCGGAAGTCCTTCTCATGGATGAACCCACGTCTGCCCTGGACCCCATATCCACTCTGAAGATTGAGGATCTGATGGATGATCTAAAGAGTAAATATACAGTGGCCATTGTGACCCATAACATGCAGCAGGCCACGCGTATAGCGGACCACACTGCATTTTTCCTGGTGGGAGAGGTGGTGGAGTATGCGACTACGGACGAACTTTTCACCATGCCGAAGGATAAGAGGACAGAAGACTATATAACAGGCCGTTTCGGATAATGGCGGAAGGAAGGTATCAGATTGAGCGTTAGGGTTACGTACGAACATGAGTTAGAAGTATTAAAACAGGATTTAAAAGAAATGGCCCATATGGTGGAGAGCGCTATTGAGCAGACCTTCATGGCATTTGAGGACCAGGATTATACGATGGCTGAGGATGTGATTAAGGGCGACAGGACCGTCAATGATATGGAGCGGGCTATCGAGTCCAGATGCCTGTCCCTGATACTGCGCCAGCAGCCGGTTGCCAGCGATCTGCGCCAGGTATCCACTGCCCTCAAGGTGGTGACTGACCTGGAGCGCATAGGGGACCATGCCTCGGATATTGCTGAACTGATTCTGAGGATAAAAAGCGAGCACGCATACCACATTGTTAAGCATCTTCCGGTTATGGCGGCTTCCGCCAACGCAATGGTTCATGACGCCATAGAAGCATTCATCAACCAGGATTTAGATTCTGCCATGGAAATCATTGAACGGGATGACGAGGTGGATACACTGTTCAATCAGGTGAAGGACGACGTGATTCATCTGCTTAAATCCTCGCCGGACCAGGCGGACCAGGGAATTGACCTGCTGATGGTGGCCAAGTATCTGGAACGGATAGGAGACCACGCGGTAAACGTGTGTGAGTGGACCCAGTTTTCCAAGACAGGGGCGCTTAAGAATGTGAGAATTATGTAGATAAACCAAAATGGTTTTATTGGGGATAAATGGAACGGTGCCTGTTATGAGGATATCAGGCTTAATAACAATGAAGGACATTTTCAAACTAAGTTAAAAACTTAAAGTAGGATAAATGCCGCAGAGCAATGCTGTAAGTCCAGCATGGTTCTGCGGCATTTGTATTATTATCAGAGAAAACCCCCTTAAATAGTCGGCTGCTCAATTGCTCAATGCCTCTAAGTGAAAATATATGAAAAAAAGTGAAATGACAAAAAAGCAAAGTTACATTGGTTTTCGTGTTTTAGTCATTGAATTAGTTAAAACTTCCTTGAATGATGTATAAATCTATGTATCAAACTAAAAAATGTAGAATACAGCTGAATATAAATGAAAAAATATAGAAACTTATGCCAAAAAATAAAATAAAATATTTTGAAAAGTATTGACATAATTTGAAACAAATGCTATTATGATGCTACAAGGAGGTAGCAATCATATGAAGTATGCCACACGGATTAACTCGTTTTTGAGATTTGACAGCAACCTGCTGAATGCATTCCAGTCCATAGGATCCATTGAAGGAGTGGATTATGTGGATTTGAATTATCCGGAACATTTTGCTGATTATGATATAGAGGTGATAAAGGCAAAGATGGAGGAATGCGGACTGAGATGTAATGCCATTAACCTCAGGTTCAGGGACAAGTACATAGGAGGAGAGTTCGGAAACCATGAGCCGGCCATATCGCAGGACGCCATAACTTTATGCAGGGAGGCGGCAGATGCGTGCAGAAAGCTGGGAGGAAACCAGATGATTATATGGCTGGGATTTGACGGTTTTGATTATTCCTTCCAGATTGATTATGTAAGCTACTGGAACCGGATTGTGAAGGCGTTCCGGGATGTGTGCGACTATTCCAAGGTGCCTGTGAGCATTGAGTACAAACCCTATGAGGAGAGGGTCCACGCTTTTATTGACAGCTTTGGAACTGCGGTTTCCATTCTCCACGATGTGGACAGGGAAAACCTGGGGGTGACCCTGGACTTCTGCCACATGCTGATGAAGAAGGAGAATCCCGCGTTTGCAGCGGCCTGGCTGCTGGAGCGGGGGAAACTCTACAATATACATCTCAATGACGGAGAGGGTTCCACGGATGACGGCCTGATGGTGGGAACCGTGAATTTCTGGAAGACAGTGGAGGTCATGTACTACCTTAAAAAATATGACTTCCAGGGTGTGATATATTTTGACACATTTCCAAAGCGGGAGAAGGCGGTGGAAGAATGTGAGGCAAACATAAAGATGTGCCGGCGGATTGAGCAGCTTATTGACACCTATGGACTCTGCCGGATGGAGAAGGTGGTGGAACAGAACGATGCGGTAGCTGTAAGCAGCATGATGGTTGCTTTGTTATAAACAAAAACTATTTTAATGTAAAAGGAGAAGAGAAGATGAAAAAGAGAGGTTTGGTTTTATCTGTGACAGCAATTGCCATGGCAGCGGGACTCATGGCAGGATGTACGAATAAGCAGGCGGCCGCCACGGCGCAGACAGAGGCTGCTGCCGATACCTTTAATCCGGACAAGGAGGCAGGGGTCAGCATCGAAGAATTGAGAGAGAAGCTGGGGGATGTTCCGAAGCTGGACGGTGAGGTTAAATTGGGAGCAGTGGCTAAATCCTTTGATAATGAGTACTGGAGAACCCTGAGAGAGGGGTACGGCGAGTATCAGACAAAGGCAGCGGCGGCCGGCTGCAATATCACCATAGACGTGACCTCGGCCCAGGGCGAAAACGACGAACAGGGACAGCTTTCTATTGTAAAGGATATGATTAATAAGAAGTACACAGGACTTCTCCTTTCGCCTATTTCCGACGGAAACCTGACACCCGGTGTGGAGGATGCCAAGAAGGCGGGAATACCGGTCATCAATGTGAATGACGGCCTGATTGCCAATGCGGATTCCTTCGTAGGTCCCAAGGCGGACCAGAACGGAGAACTGGCAGCGGAGTGGATTGCTGATAAGCTGGGAGGCAAGGGCAAGGTGGCAATCGTCATCGGTATGCCTAAGGCGTTTGCGGCCAGGCAGAGGACGGAAGGCTTTGAAAACTGGATGGCGGCCAACGCAAAGGACATTGAGATTGTGGCAAAGCAGAATGCTGACTGGGACCGTCAGAAATCCAAAGATTTGGCTGACACATGGATTAAACAGTATCCGGACCTGAATGCCATTTTCTGCAACAATGATACCATGGCCCTGGGCGTGGTGGAGGCTGTTAAGTCATCCGGCAAGGATATATTGGTGGTTGGCGTTGACGGTATAGGAGAGGCGTATGATTCCATCCGCAGGGGCGAGCTGGATGCCACTATTGATTCATTCCCGTTCTATAAAGCTCAGATTGCAGGTGAAGTAATGCTCAGAAGACTGGGCGGACAGGAGATTCCCAGGGTGCTGTGGACGCCTCAGGCTCTCATTGATTCCGAGAACGTAGATAAGCCGGCAGAGGAAATCATCGGCTGGACAGATCCTGTATATGCAAAATAGACAAAAGGCAGCAAGGAAACTATCATCAGCCAGAGGGTCAGACCCCTGGCTGATATTTCAAAGAGGGGATAGAATATGGCGACAATGATACATTTTTCTAATATAACAAAGCAGTTCCCCGGCAACAAGGCGCTGGACAGTGTGGATTTTACGGTGGATAAAGGGGAGATACACGCCCTCCTTGGGGAAAACGGCGCGGGTAAATCTACCCTTCTCAATATCCTTCACGGCATCTATCCTGATTACGATGGAAATGTGGAGATTGACGAGAGAAAAGTGGGCTTTAAAAATGCCAATGATGCCATCGAATTCGGCATTGCCAAGGTGCATCAGGAAGTAAACCTTGTGACTGAGCTGACGGTAGGGCAGAATATAGCCCTTGGCTACGAGGTGACCAGGGGATTTTTTGTGGACTACGATGCCATGTACAAAAAGACGGATGTTATCCTGGAAAGGCTGGGCTGCAAATTCAGAAGCAGGGACCGTGTGACCTCTCTCAGCACTGGCGAGATGCAGATGATTCTGATTGCCAAGGCATTGTTTCATAATGCAAAAATCATTTCCTTTGACGAACCCACGTCAGCCCTGACAGACCGCGAGGTAGACCGTTTGCTTAAGATGATTATGGAACTCAAGGACCAGGGAATTACGATACTGTATATCACACACCGTTTGGACGAGGTATTTGCCATAGCGGACAGGGCCAGTATTCTGCGCGACGGAACGTATATCACTACCCTGAACATGAAGGAGACATCCAAGGAAGAGCTGATACGCCACATGGTAGGCCGGGATGTGTCCGCTTATGCAGTTAGAAATAATCCCCTGTGCGCCGCCGGCGAGGTGGTGCTGGAAGTCAGGGACCTGTGCAAGAACGGGGTATTTGAACACATAAGCTTTGAGCTCCACAGAGGCGAGATTTTGTCCTTTGCCGGACTGGTGGGTTCCAAGAGAACGGATGTGATGCGGGCTATATTCGGGGCAGACCCCTATACCAGCGGGGAGGTTTACATAAAAGGGAAAAGGGCGGAAATTAAGAGTCCTAAGGATGCCCTGCAATACAGTCTGGGGCTGATACCTGAGAATAGAAAAACGCAGGGGTTTGTTAAGAACTTTACGAATGCCAGCAACATGGCCCTGGCCTCCATGAACCGGTTTTGCAGCAGAGGCTTTGTGAATGCCGGGAAGATATATGACAACTGCATGTATTACACAGGGGAAATGAATCTGCATCCTGCGGATCCGGATTATCTGACAGAGAGTCTGAGCGGCGGAAATGCCCAGAAAGTCATCATCGCGAAGTGGATGACCACGGACGCTGATATCATTATATTTGATGAACCTACAAAGGGAATCGACGTGGGTGCCAAGGCGGAGATATACCGCCTGATGGAGGAACTGGTAGCCGGAGGAAAGTCCATCATTATGGTGTCCTCGGAACTTCCGGAGGTCATAGGAATGAGCGACAGGGTTGTGGTTATGAGGGAAGGCAAAATTATGGGCGTTCTGAACCACGATGAACTGAATGAAGAAGTCATAATGAGTTTTGCGATGGGAGGCTGACTATGAAGAATGTGATAAAGAAATTTTCAAGGGAATTAGAGGTAGTTGCTGCACTGGCTGTAATCATGGTGGTATTTGGCGTCATACAGCCCATTTATTTTTCGCCGTCCAACCTGCTTGATATCCTGGACCAGTCTGTTATCAACGGTCTTCTGGCTATCGGCATGACTCTGGTCATCATCACGGCCGGAATTGACTTGACAGTTGGCTCCACGCTGGCTATTGTAATCGTAAGCGTGGGTAATTTCCTGGTCATGGGACTGAACCCTTTTGCAGCCGTCCTTGCAGGCGCGGCCATTGGTTTTGGTCTGGGGCTTGTGAACGGAATCCTTGTGGCTAAGATGAAACTGCAGCCCTTTGTGGCAACCCTGGGCATGATGTCCGTATACAGGGGTGTTGCCTATCTTATAACAGGGGGCTGGCCTGTACTTAATATTCCCCAGAATTTCAGGGATATCATGGACGGTGATGTAATCGGCACCCTGTCTTCATCCATGATTCTGTTCCTGGTTGTGACAGCAGCTGCCTATATCCTGCTGAAGCACACAAAGTTTGGCACCTACCTGTATTCCATTGGCAGCAACGAGGAGGCCACCCGCCTGTCCGGCGTCAATGTGGATTTCAACAAAATCATGTCCTATGCAATCTGCGGTGTCTGTGTTGCGTTTGCCGGGATGGTCATGCTGGCAAAACTGGGAACCGGCGAACCGGCGGCCGGAGCCAGCTATGAGACCAATGCCATTGCCGCTGCGGCCATTGGGGGCACCAGCCTGGCAGGCGGTAAGGGAAGCATCATAGGCACATTCCTGGGAGCAATTCTTCTCCAGGCCCTGAAGGTAGGGCTGGTGGTCTGCGGTGTGGATACATTCTGGCAGTATATTGCTACGGGCCTTATCATAGTGTTTGCGGTATATGTGGATGTAATCCAGGGTAAACTGGCAGCCATGAGACTGAATAAGAAGGCAAAGGCGGAATAACCGAATAAGGGGGTCTGGACAGTGAGAGATTGCGAGAGAGAGTACATTTGCGTCATCGGCAGCCTTAACTACGATATCATTATGAAGCAGAAGCGGATGCCTCTTCAGGGGGAAACATACACCGCCGACAGTATAACCTACTCCGGCGGAGGAAAAGGCGCCAACCAGGCCGTGCAGTGCGCCAAGCTGGGAATCGACACCATTATGGTGGGAAAGGTGGGAAGGGATACCTTTGGCGACAGCCTGGTGGAAAAACTGAAGGATTATGGTGTGGACTGTTCCTGTATAGGCAGGAGCAGCAGCCCCACGGGTGTGGGTGTGGTTCATGCCCTGGAGGATGGGACTGTATATGCTTCCATCATTACAGGTGCCAATTTTGATATTACATCCCGTGAAATCGACGGATTGGACGAGCTTATCAGGAACAGCAGGATTGTTATTCTCCAACTGGAGATACCAACAGAAGTGGTGGAACATATCATCCGGAAGGCCAAACAGTATCATGTATACACCATACTTAACGCTGCACCGGCCAAGGAAATGGACCTGGAGGTGCTTAAGATGGCAGACTGCCTGATTGTCAATGAGACAGAGGCATCCTTTTACGCCGGAGTTGAAGTGACGGACGGAGACATGGTAAGGGCTCACGCAGACAGGCTGAGACGGCTGACGGAGGGAACGGTTATTGTCACTCTGGGCTCTAAGGGCAGTATGCTTTTGGGAAAAGAAGGTGCGGTTCCCATTGACCCTGTAAAGGTGGAGCACGTAACAGAGAGCACAGGGGCGGGGGATTCCTATATAGGGGCATTTGCATATGGCAAATATAAGGGCATGACGGACCTTCAGGCCTGCCGATTTGCGGCCCGGGCAGCCTCAGTGACTGTGACAAAAATAGGAGCGCAGGAGGCCATGCCCCGCTTGAACGAGATTAACTAAAGTCTCCGATTCGCGTTTGGTCTGTTGCAAAAAATGAAAAAATGTGACAGAAAATGCAAGAATCATGGTTGAACTAAGGACGGGCTCTTTGATATAATAAAGCTATTATAGTTCAAAGGGGTAAGCATATGGTTCCTGAGTTGAGAAAAGAAGAGATACTGAAAAGTATCAAAAAGAGGGATATTTCTTATATAAAAGACCTGGCAGCGGAATTGAACATTTCCCTGTCCACCGTGCGCAGGGATGTTGCTGCTCTGGAACAGGAAGGCAGCGTCATCGTCATGCGCGGAGGCGCGGTTAAGTATAAGGCAGAGGACTTCGACGAGCCTGTGGTAAAGAAAAAGCTGATTCACAGCGAGGAAAAGGAGATCATTGCCAGGAAGGCGGCTGCGCTGGTGGAGGATGGAGACTGCGTTTATGTGGATTCAGGCACTACCACGGTGGGGATGCTCAAATATCTCCAGGGAAAACGTATCACCATTGTCTCCAGCAGCACGGAACTGCTGGACAATCTGCCAATTAAGAACGCCAAGTGTATCCTGCTGGGAGGAGAGGTGCGGGATGATTTGGAATCCGTACTGGGCGCCCTGACGGAAAAGATGATATCCGACATGTATTTTGACAAGGCGTTCATTGGCGCCAACGGGTATATCCCGGACGGAGGCATCTACACCTATGATGACAGAGAGGCCAGGAAAAAGGTGATTGTAAAAGACCATTCCAAGGTGGTCTATGTGCTCATGGATACATCTAAGAAGAATAAGTATGCGTTTTCCAAGGTGTTTGATTTGGGGGAGGCGATTCTGATTACCGAGGAGGAAGATAACAGGTAAAGAGCATATGTACGCGGACGCGGGCAGGCGGCTGTGTCCGTGAGAATCGGAAACGCAGCGCGGGAGGTGACTGCTTCCGCGATATAGAACAGTTGATAACACAGATTAACATAGACGCACATAGTAATGAAGGGCCGCATCCAAGACAACGATGCGGCCCTTCATTATTATGGGTATGCCGTCAATCCCGGCATGCTGTTTTTAGATATACGATATTAACAATGCTGATATGGTAACATCACATCGGCTCCTTATTCCCCAAACACAGCCTTATAATCAGCCTGGAATTTGGCAATTCCCTGGTCGGTTAAAGGATGCTTTGTCATCTGCTCCAGTACCTTGTAGGGAACGGTTGCAATATCGGCGCCGGCCTTGGCGCAGTCGATTACGTGAATCGGGTTGCGTACGCTGGCAGCAATGATTTCAGTCTCGATGTTGTGCATCTGGAAAATCTCGGTGATGTCGTAAATCAGGTCAATACCCGGCATGGAGATGTCATCCAGGCGTCCAAGGAATGGGGATACGTAGGATGCGCCTGCCCGTGCGGCTAAGAGAGCCTGTGCGGATGTGAATACCAGGGTAACGTTGGTCTTGATGCCTTCTGCGTGAAGCACCTTCACTGCCTTTAATCCTTCTACTGTCATAGGAATCTTAACTACCATGTTGGGATGGATGGCTGCAATCTCACGGCCTTCCTTAATCATACCCTCTGCGTCAACGGTGGTAGCCTTAACCTCGCCGCTGATAGGTCCGTCCACGATGTCGGTGATTTCCTTGATGACTTCGGCAAAGTTCCTTCCCTCTTTTGCAATCAGGGACGGATTGGTGGTAACGCCGCAGATAACACCCATATCATTGGCTTTTTTGATATCCTCAACATTCGCTGTGTCCACAAAAAACTTCATAGTAAATACCCTCCTAAAATGTGTGGGACAGGCTCGCCTGCCCGCTTCCTTTTTATCTCTAAGTGTATTATAGCGCATATACATGCTGTGTCAAGCAAATTATTGCAAAAATGTGCGTTAATATGCGATTTTTGTTAGAATGCACACAGAAAGCTGCCGGAGTATAAATGAAATACCGCAAAAGTAACGCAAAAAATCGCAACAGGTACTATAAAAGACCTTCTGACTATAAAAAGTCCAGTCCTTTGTTCCGGTAGTCCACGGCCATCTCGCCGGATACGTCGTTGTCCGTGATTAATGTGGTAAAAGCCTCGATGCCGCACACATGGTATCTGGATACAGTATTCAGCTTTATGGGATTTACCAGGGCAATGACCCTTCGGGAGGACTGAATCAGCTGTCTTTTTATGCTGACCTCATCCGGGTAGGGGATGGTCATGCCGTATTCAGGATGGATGGCATATACGCCCATAAAGCAAAGATCCGGGTGGTAGAGCGCTGCCTGGCTGGCCGCGGTTTCGCCCACATTGGTCATGGATTCCTTTAACAGCCGTCCTCCCAGAACGATTACATCCACCTGGTCCTTCATGGAACAGGCGTGGGCAATGGAATAGCTGTTGGTCAGCACGGTCAGCTTAAGACCGTTTGGAATGTTCTTGGCAAACTGCAGGTTCGTGCTGCTGCCGTCAATGGCCACCAGCTGGTCCTTTTCCAGAAAGTCCAGTGCCTTCAGCGCCAGGCGCTGCTTTAATTCCACATCCGTTGTCTCGCGGTCAAAAAAATTGATGACCGGGCGCTCCATGGGAATGGCTCCGCCGAACACACGCTTGACCTGTCCCTTCTGGTCCAGATCCAGCAGATCGCGGCGGATGGTATCCTCGGATACATTCAGCTCCACTGCCAGTCTGCTGACCACTACCTTGCCGGAGGAGTGAAGCTTATTTAAGATTAATGCCTGCCGTTCTTCTTTTAACATATCATTCCCTGTCCTTTTCTTTTATCCATTCTTTTACCAGTTCCATCCAGCCCTGACAGTGGGGCACAAGGCAGTCTCCGGTGCTGTCGGAAACCTCCTCCGTAGCCAGGGACAGTCCGTGGCGTCCGCTGGGATAAATGTGCATTTCCAGGCTTACGCCGGCCTTTTTCAGGGCCTGGGCCAGCAGCAGAGAGTTTTCTGCAGGCACGGACTGGTCGGTCCAGGTGTGCCACAGGAAGGTTCTGGGTGTGTGCGGTCCTGCCTGAAGTTCCAGAGAAACCAGTTCCCTGAGCAAGGGGTCGCTGTCCCTGTCTCCCAAAAGCTGTTCAAAGGAGCGCTGATGTCCGAATGTGCCGGAGGTGATAACCGGATAGCACAGAATCATTCCCTTTGGCTGTATGTCCTCAGGGGCTGCATTTATGGGGCCGTAGAGAAATTCGCGGTTCCACATCATGCCCAGGCAGGCGGCCAGGTGGCCTCCCGCGGAGAAGCCACACACCATAATCCGCTCCGTATCAATATTCCATTCACAGGCATGTTTTTTCACAAGCGCCACGGCTTTGGCCAGCTCCATAAGGGCCACGGGAAAGGTTTCCGGGGCAACGCTGTAGTGCAGGGAAAAGACCTGGCATCCAGCTGCCAGAAATTCCATGGCCACAGGCTGGTCTTCCCTGGGGGACACAAAGCCGTATCCGCCTCCCGGGCACAGGACCACAGCCGGGCGGAGAAGCTCCGGCTTATGGGGCAGGCGGTCCAACAGATAAGCAGTAAGGTCCGCCGGCTCCCTGGATGCCCTTGCATGTCCGCATTCCTGTTCCGTAACCATAATATTGAAATGTTTTATATTCATGTTCTCGCCTTTCCGGAAACAAGAGGTGGGAAATGTGCAAAAAAGCTGTTTCCAGTATTATTATACTGAAAACAGCTTATGGGTTCAATCATTTTTGCCGCCTGTTTTGTGCAGCTGTTTTATACCGCTGTTTTATATCGCTGTCTTATGCCTCTGTCTTATGTCTCTGTCTTATGTCTCTGCCTCATGTCTCTGCCTCATGTCTCTGCCTCATGATTGGCAGCGAAACATGGTTTCGATGTAAGCCAGGATAAGGGGGGCGATTCCCTTGGCTTCATTTTCAACTACCGGCTCTCTCATATAATATTCAAAAGTGCCCTCCCGCATGTCCGTGTTGCCCAGCCCTGCAACCAGGCAGATGCCGCCCAGCTGGAGACTGCCGTCTTTTTCGGAGAGGTATGTGCTGCATATACCGTCAAATGCCTTTTGGCCGTATTTAAAATATTCCTGGGGAAGGTAATGGAGCCGTACGCTTTTCATGATGGCATAGGCAAATATGGCAGAACCGGATTCCTCCAGATAGTTGGGAGCAATTCCGCCCCGGTTCACCACCTGGTACCACATGCCGGTGGCCTGGTCCTGGTAGGGAAGCATGGCATCAATCAGTTCCTTATAGATGGCGTTCAGCCGCTCCTTCTGGCAGGCCATGGATTCGGGCATAACTTCCATGGTGTCAATCAGCGCCATGGCATACCAGCCCATAGCCCTGAGCCAGAAGTTCTCCGACAGTCCGGTCACCTTGTCACACCAGAACATCTGGCGTGAGTCATCATAGGCATGGTAGTAGAGCCCGTTGAGGGGATCTCTCATCCGCCCGTATACCTGAAGGAACTGTTGGTAAGAATCTTCGCAGTTCTTACATCCGTTATACTCTGCCTCGTACTGCATATAGAAAGGCTGGGCCATGTACAGCCCATCCAGCCATATCTGGTGGGGATAAATTTTCTTATGCCAGAAGTTTCCTGTGGATGTGCGGGGCTGTTCCTTTAATTGGCTGTATACAGTATCCATAGCTCTTCTGTATTTTTCTTTTCCGGTCAGCTTGTAAAGATCGAACAGGGTTTTGCCGGCATTTACATTATCCAGGTTATACTCCTTTGGGTCATAGGACTCAATGGAGCCGTCCTCCCTCACAAAGCGGCCGGTGAAGGCGTCCGCAAAGTCCAGGTACCGGTGGTTTCTGGTTATAAGGAAGAGTTCGATGATGGCCTTAATCATGCAGCCGTCAATATAGTTCCAGGTGGAATTTGAACCCTCCCGGATTTTTTCGATGTTCCATACAGGGGACTCAGGGGTGCTCTGTTCAATCAGCTGGTCGATGTAACGGTCCAGTATTTTCATAATCTTAACTCTCCTTTATACATATATGTACACGAAGCCTGATGTAAGGCGTCTTTGTAAAAAATGGAAGTGTAAACGTTTGCAGACAAAACAGCAGTAATTTAGCTCAATTAAATCCGGTGTATAACTATGAATTGAGTGCATTTTGTCTTCGAAATCCTTAAAATCCATTTTTTTAATCTTGAATCCATCTTAACATAAAAGAAGCAGAAAAAGAATTGGATATATTAAACAAAAAAATATTAAAAAACTATACGAATCAGACAATTGACATACGATATAAATAGTGCTACTATGGAATCACAAAGAAAAACGATGCATGTTTGCTTAAAATGAACTAAATGTAATTACTTACAAATGGCAGATATGCATAATTTTTAAAATAACGATGCAAACCTTTGCAAGCATACAAGCGAAGGCGATGAAAAGAGAGGGAGAGAAATGATGAAGAAAAACCTGAAAAAAGCAGTGTCCCTGGCCCTGGCATCTGTAATGGCATTTTCACTGGCAGCCTGCTCAGGCGGCAGCGGCAGCGGGACCACCACGGCAGCACAGGCAGACGGCAAGGAAGCCGGGAGCGGTACCGGGGACGTGACCATCAAGTTCTGCTGGTGGGGCGGTGACTCCAGACATGAGGCAACTGAGAAGGCAGTGGACGCATTTATGGCAAAGTACCCTGATATTAAGGTGGAATGCGAGTACGGCGCCTGGACCGGATGGGAAGAGAAGCAGTCTCTTGCCATTCAGGGAGGCAATGCGGCCGACGTCATGCAGATTAACTGGAACTGGATTACATCCTACAGCGGCAACGGGACCAACTTTGCAAATCTGGAGGATTACAGCGATGTCCTGGACCTGACCCAGTTTTCCCAGGACAGCCTGGACCAGTGCAAGGCAGACGGCAAGCTGATGGCGGTGCCGGTTGCCCTGACAGGACGTCTGTTCTACTGGAATAAGACTACCTTTGATGAGGTTGGGTGTGAGTTTCCTACGGATGAAGCTTCCCTTCTGGAGGCGGGAGCCAAGTTTAAGGCTTACAATGAAGATTATTACCCTCTGGCTATGATGGAATACGACAGGGCCATCTTCCTGGTATATTATCTGGAGAGTGTATACGGCAAACCGTGGGTTGAGAACGGTGAGCTGCAGTACACAGCCCAGGAGATTCAGGCAGGCATGGACTTCATGACAAAGCTGGAGGAGGCCCATGTGATTCCTACCATTGCCACGCTTCAGGGTGATATGGCCGATTCCTTAGATAAGAACGCAAAAGTAATCGACGGCAAATACGCAGGCGTATTTGAGTGGGATTCCGCAGTTTCCAAGGTCCAGAAGGCAATCGCGGAGAGTACCACAAAGCCGGGCCAGGAGCTGGTTATCGGGGACTTCCTTAAATTTGGTGATTATGATGGCGGCTTTACCAAGATTTCCATGGCGCTGGCAGTATCCGCAAATTCAGCGCATCCAAAGGAAGCAGCCATGCTGGTTAATTACTTATTAAATGATGATGAGGCAATTGAAATCTGCGGCACTGAGCGCGGCATTCCATGCTCCGCAGAGGGCGTAAAGATACTGGAGGAAAAGGGAATCGGTGATAAGCTGGTTATGGAGGCCAATGCAAAGGTTCTGGCCTACTCCAAATTCCCTCTGGACCCCATGTTTGAGCACAATGATCTGAAGGCCAATCCGGACGGTGTATATTATAAGGTATTTGGAAAGCTGAGCGCAGGCGACATCACCTCCGCCGAAGCAGCAGAGGATTTGATGAAGGGTATTGACGACTGCTATAATTTCTGATTTTCAGATGGGATTCAGGACAGTTATTGGGTTTGAAATGACAGACAGGGCCGCCGGATATGACCCGGCGGCCCGTATCCTGGCCTGCCCCAGGCAGCAGGAGTGCCGGGAACGGCGCGGCTGATGACAGAAAAGGCAGCGGCTGAAACAGAAACGCTGAAACAGAAACACTGAAATAGAAACGCTAAAACAGAAACGTTGAAACAGAAACACTGGAAATTAGGATGGCAGGAAATAGGATGGATGTTAGGAACGCAGTAAAGCACAGGGAAAATTACGACAGCATTGTTACATATTTTAAGACTTTGAAAACGCCCGGCATGGACCAGATGGTCCTGCTGATAGATACCATAGAGCAGATGTCCCCGGAAATATACGAGCATTACAGGGCGCTCCAGGACATATTCCGCATGAGATTAAAGGAAATGCTGGCAGGAGGGAATCCGGGCCCGCAGGAGCAGCTTGCATACATAATCCAAAAGGGGTGCAGCACATATACGCTGCTCAGGGAGAAGTATGAGAGCTATTTAGATTAACAGGTTTGGAGGTAACCGTATGAAAAAAAAGAAAGGATTCTGGGCGTTGAATATCGGCCTGCTTTACATTCTGCCATGGCTGGTTGGATTTCTTCTGTTCAAGGTATATCCATTTGCATCTTCGCTGTACTACAGCTTTACCAACTATGATTTGTTCAACGGAATAACAAAGACCGGACTTCTGAACTACGAGAAGATATTTACGGATGAGGACATCATCAGGGCATTTGTGGTGACGTTCAAATATGCGATCTTTGATGTGCCCTTAAAGCTGGCGTTTGCCCTCTTTATCGCATATATTCTCAACTTCAAGCTGAAGGGCGTGAACTTTTTCAGGACAGCATATTACATCCCGTCCATCCTGGGCGGTTCCATCGCCATTGCCATTCTCTGGAGGGCTGTGTTCAATACGGACGGACTGATTAACACGGTAATCACGTTCTTTGGAGGACCGAAGATTAACTGGATGGCCGGCGCCAACAGCGCATTGTTTGTGATTGTGCTTTTACGTGTCTGGCAGTTTGGTTCCGCCATGGTCATTTTTCTGGCAGCCTTAAAGGGCGTGTCAGAAGATTTGTATGAGGCTGCCTCCATTGACGGCGCAGGCAAGTGGACCCAGTTTTTTAAGATTACAGTACCGCTTATCACACCGGTTATTTTCTATAACCTGATTACACAGCTCTGCCAGGCATTCCAGGAGTTCAATGCCCCGTTCCTGGTGACAAAGGGCGGGCCGAACGGCGCAACCACCCTGATTTCCATGCTGATTTACAACAATGCATTCCTGCGCCATAAGATGGGAATGGCCAGCGCGCAAGCCTGGATCCTGTTCCTGATTGTCATGACGCTGACCGCAGTGGCGTTCATCAGCCAGAAAAAATGGGTCTATTATTCAGACGAGGAAGGGAGGTAGGAACGTATGACAAGAGAGACAAAACGGAAAGTCAGCACGGCAATCCGCTACACCCTGCTGATTCTGGTGGGATTTATCATGGTATACCCTCTTATCTGGATGGTTGGGGCCACATTTAAGACCAATTCCGAGATATTTACCAGCGCATGGTTCCTGCCTAAAAACCCTGTGTTCGACGGGTACAGTAATGCCTTTAAAAGCTATGGAGGCAAGATATCCCTGATTACATCCCTGATTAATACGTATAAGATTGTGATTCCCAAGGTGATTTTCACCGTGGTGTCCGCCACTATAGCTGCCTATGGGTTCGGGCGGTTTGACTTTAAGGGAAAGAAGATTTTCTTTGCGCTGCTGATGTCCACCCTGTTTCTTCCCCAGGTGGTTCTCAATGCGCCCCAGTACATTATGTTCAACAAGTGGAAATGGGTGAACACCTACCTTCCTCTGATCGTACCTTCCCTGTTTGCAGCAGATACCTACTTTGTATTCATGCTGATCCAGTTCCTCAGGGGAGTGCCCAAGGAGCTGGAGGAAGCTGCCAAGATTGACGGCTGCAATACATTAAAAACGCTGTGGTACGTAATTGTCCCCATGCTGAAGCCGTCTCTGGTGTCCTGCGCCCTGTTTCAGTTCATGTGGACCAACAACGATTTCCAGGGCCCGTTGATTTACATTGCGGATATGCAGAAATATACGAACTCCGTATACCTGCGCATGTCCATGGACGGAGATGTTGGCTTCCAGTGGAACCGTATCCTGGCCATGTCCCTGATTTCCATTGTACCGTCGCTGATTGTGTTCTTCTGTGCACAGGATTCTTTTATTGATGGTATTGCGGCAGGCGGTGTTAAGGGTTAAAATAGAAAACGACCAGGGTTGGCCTGGATGGAAATGGGGGCTCTCCTGGGAGGGGCCCCATTCCTGGTATGACAGCAGCCACAGAGAGACAGATCAGAAAAGAGGTATAAGGCAATGGATTTAAAGGTGATTTATAAAAACGCGCGCTGCGCCGTACTGGAGATAGAGGACGGCGGTACATATGAGACCAGCCGGATGTACCGCCTCTATCTGAACGGGAAATTTATCCGGGAAACGGGAAATGCTGTTACAAGCATTTATAATCTGAAGCCTGATACCAGCTATCAGGTGGAGTGCAGAAGCGGGGAGGGACTTGTGCTTAAGTCCTCCTTTACCACGGACAGCGAATTCGTCACATTGGATGTGCGTGATTTCGGGGCAAAGGGGGACGGGATTCAGGATGACACTCTGTTTATCCAGGCTGCCATTATGGCCTGTCCTGAAAAGAGCCGGGTACTGATTCCGGCCGGGATCTACCGCATTGTGACCCTGTTCTTAAAGGATGATGTGAACATTGAGCTGGCTGAGGGGGCGGTGCTGTCCGCGTATACGGACCGGACCCGTTTTCCTGTGTTCCAGGGAATGATCCAGAGCTATGACGAGCAGGATGAATACAATCTGGGTACATGGGAGGGCAATCCCCTTCCCATGTTTACCGGCATCATAACCGGCGTAAACGTGAAAGGCGCCGTTATATATGGACAGGGAACCATAGACGGGAACGCAGGAGCCGGGGAGGGAAACTGGTGGCATGAGCCTAAGGTAATACACACGGCCTGCCGCCCCAGGATGATTTTCCTGGAGCGGTGCCGGCAGGTGACGGTTCAGGGAATCACGGTGAGGAACAGCCCCAGCTGGAATATCCATCCCTATTTCTCCGACCACCTCAGGTTCTTTGACCTTAAGGTGCTGAATCCCAAGGATTCGCCGAATACCGATGGACTGGACCCGGAATCCTGTCAGGATGTGGAGATTGCCGGTGTCTATTTCTCACTGGGAGATGACTGTATTGCCGTAAAGTCGGGAAAAATCTATATGGGATCCACCTATAAACGGCCGTCAAAGGACATATCCATCCGCAGATGCTGTATGAGGGACGGCCATGGCTCTGTTACCATCGGAAGTGAGATGGCGGGCGGGGTAAAAAACCTGACCGTTAAGGACTGCATGTTCCTGCACACGGACAGGGGACTGCGTATCAAGACGCGCAGGGGCCGGGGAAAGGATGCCGTGGTGGACGGGATTGTCTTTGAACACATCCGCATGGACCATGTGATGACTCCCTTTGTTATCAACTGTTTCTATTTCTGTGACCCGGACGGTCACAGCGAATATGTACGCACAAAGGAGGCGCTTCTGGTGGATGACAGAACTCCTTTGATTAAGAGCCTGTGCTTTCAGGATATAGAGGCGGAAAACTGCCATGTGGCGGCAGCCTACATGTATGGTCTTCCGGAGCAGCGGATTGAACGGGTGGAGATGAATCGTATCCGCGTTACCTATGCGGCGTCTGCCAGGGAAGGGCAGCCAGCCATGATGGATGGCTGCAGCTCCCATATATGCCGCATGGGGATTTACGCCAACCAGATTGAGGAGCTGATTCTTAAGGATGTAAAGGTGGAGGGACAGGACGGTCCTGCCATCATCACGGAAAATATCGGCCGTGTCTGCGGAAGCATTTGACAGAAGCCGGAAAACGAGTTAGATTGTATTCGTACGCCCGAACGGGAATGATGTAAATGCTTATAGGGGACAGCAAAGAGGGGGATATTATGGCAGTGACGATAAAGGATATCGCGAAAAGGGCTGGGGTTTCCTATTCCACGGTATCCAGGGCCTTAAACGGCATAGGGGCTGAGAATACGGAGAGCAGGAAGAACATACTGCGCCTGGCTCAGGAGATGGGGTATGTGCCCAACCAGGCCGCCATTAACCTGAAAAAATCCAGATCCTATGTAATTGGGCTGTATTTCTCTACCATCAGTAAGATGACATCGCCGTTTGTGCTCCACGACGTGCTGACAGGGGTTTACAGTGTTGCGGGAAGCAAGTATAATGTAGTGGTTAAAGGTATTGATATGCATGAGCCCGGAACACTGAATCCCAGCTATTTTGACGGAATCATCGTATTGTCCCAGCGAAGCGAGGACATGGAGTTTATGAACGAGGTCCTGGACAAAAAAATTCCCATGTCAGTTATCTGCCGTGCCGTGGACGTGGACGCGCCCAATGTGACCACGGATGAGGCCCTTGCCATGGAACGGGCCATGGACTATCTGCTGGAGAACGGACACCGGAACATCGGTATCATAGAAGGAAATCCGGGGCTGGATTCCAGCCGGCTGCGCCGCAGGGGATGGAGGACGTCCATGACCAGCCACGGACTGGATCCGGATGCCCTTCCTGTTATCAGCGGCAATTACCGGTATGCCAGCGGATACACCGCGGCAAAACAGCTTCTCACCTTCCGGCCCACGGCCCTGCTGTGTTTTAACGATGAGATGGCCTTTGGCGCCAGGACAGCCATTGTGGAGGCCGGCCTTAAGGTGCCCGATGATGTTTCCCTTGTGGGTTTTGACAACTGGGATATGTCTGGCTATTCGGACATGCATTTGACCACAGTGGAGCGCAACATGGGGGAGATTGCCAGGGAGGGAGCCAGGGTGCTGCTTCGGCGCCTGGACGAGGGAATCGTGGACAACCGGAGGATTTACCTGAACAATAAGCTGATAATCAGGGATACGGTTAAGAATCTGAATGTGGAAGAGAGGAAACCATCATGAAAAAGTTAGAAGAGTATGTAAGAAGCATACCGGATTTTCCGGAGCCTGGAATCATATTCCGGGATGTGACCAGCATCCTGCAGGACGCAGACGGGCTTCACATGGCAGTGGACAGCCTGATTGACATGGTTAAGGACCTGGATTACGACCTGGTAATAGGCCCCGAATCAAGGGGATTTATCTTTGGAGTTCCGGTGGCCTATGCGCAGCACAAGGGATTTGTGCCTGTGCGCAAAAAGGGAAAGCTTCCCTGCGAGACCATTGCCATGGAATATGACCTGGAATACGGACAGGCAACCATTGAAATGCACAAGGACGCCATCCGCCCGGGCCAGAAGGTAATCATTGTGGACGACCTGATCGCCACAGGAGGAACCACTGAGGCAATTGTCAAGCTGATTGAGCAGCTGGGCGGACAGGTGGTAAAGATATGCTTTGTTATGGAGCTGGCAGGACTGAAGGGACGGGAGCATCTGAAGGGATATGATGTGGATTCCGCGATTATTTATGAAGGCAAGTAGGAAAATGAAATAGATTTGGTTACAGAAAGGGCCCGTTAGATTGAAAAATGGGCCTTTTTGTTATATCTGTGCATCAAACGAACCCCAAAATTCATCTGATATTTCCTTGAACAAACCCCTTCCCCGTAGTACAATATTAATAATTATCTAAACGGACCAATAAATTTCAGAAAGACAGAGGATTACGGGCATGAGAAGATTACGGATGGCGTCAGTAACGGCTCTTTGCATCGGAGCGGCAGTCTTGGCGGGCGGCTGTGCCGGGGAAAACAAAAAAGCTGAAATCCCCCAGGCGGAGGTATCTTCTGCCCTGACAGAGGAAAATGACAGCGATACTGCCATGACCATAGAGTTCTGGCACTACTATAACGATGCACAGAAGCAGCATTTGGACCAGCTGATAAAGGAGTACAATGGAACGCTGGGCCTGGAACGCGGCGTGGTTGTGGAGGCTTACAGCCAGGGATCTATCGCGGATCTGACCAATAAGATAGATTTGGTGCTCAACGGCACCACCAACGATGTGGAGATGGCAAATATTGTGCTGGCTTACAGGGACATGGTGGTCAACACGGTAAAGCTGCACCCCGACAGACTGGTGGAGCTGGGCAGTGTGGTGCCGGAGGCAGATCTGGCACAGTATAATCAGGCATACCTTAACGAGGGTTATATCGACGGAAAGCTCTACATACTGCCGGTGGCAAAATCCACGGAGCTTCTTCTCATGAACCAGACCAGGCTGGATGAATTTCTGGAGGCCAATCCCCGGTACCGGGAGGAGAACATGGAGTCGTGGGAAGGCCTGGAACGGATGGCTGAGGGATATTTTCAGTGGACGGACAGCATGACTCCCGGTACGGACGGAGATGGAAGTCCCTTTATCGGAGTGGATAACCTGGCCAACTATTTTGTGGCCATGAATCATGCCATGGGTTCGGATATCTACCATTACGATGAGAGCGGCACCATGGTGCCGGATTTGGACGAGGGTATTATCGAAAAGCTGTTTCTGAATTATTATGAGCCTTTTACAAAGGGGTATTACGGGGCAAAGGGCCGTTACCGCAGCGATGACGTAAAGCAGTCCTACCTGGCAGGCTGCATCGGATCCAGCAGCAGCGTCCTGTATTTCCCGGAGGAAGTGGCTGATTCCCAGGGAAATATGGTACCGGTTACAACCGGTGTCTACCAATACCCGGTGATGGAGGGGACCACTCCCACAGCAATCCAGCAGGGAGCCGGAGTGGCGGTGTTTAACCGCAGCGACGAGGAAAACAGGGCTGCCCTGGATTTCATACGCTGGCTGACCATTGACAAAGGCTTTGAACTTGCCGCTTCCATGTCCTATATGCCTGTGGACCATAACGGCATGACAGAGGAGCAGAAGCAGCAGATTGATGACGCCAGGGTGCTGAACGGGATTGAGACCGGACTGAAGCAGAGTAATTCCTACCAGATGGTGTATGGGTTTGACTTTGAGAACTCATATGATGTCAGGACAGGGGTGGACGCGTGCTTTGGGGAAGCGCTGAGCCAGGGACGCATGGAATTTGAAGAGTATCTGGCCAGGGGGATGTCCATGGACGAGGCGGCAGCTTCCATGGATTACGGCAGTAAGGCAGAGGCGTTTTATGAACAGGTAAAGGCCATTTTTGAAGAATAGTGTCTGACAGCGCCTCTGTCTGGGGAATGGAGGATATCCCATGAAGAAACGTTTGCTGAGCAACAGGGTGAGGAACGCCATATTAATGGCCATCCTGCTGCAGAGCGTTATATTTGGCATTGGACTGATGGTGACCGGGACCTTCTCGGGAACAGCCAACCGCCCTTATAAGGTAATGGAATCCCAGGTGGCGGAAAAAGACGCGCTTATATCAGGATATATGAATAACTCCCTTCTCATCGCCAATACCATGGAGAAAGAACTGGCAAAGATAAAGGATGACAGGAAGATACATGACAGATTGATTGACAATTTAAACCACGCATCATCGGTGGACGGCGTCTTTTATCTGGATTTGGACAAGAAGGAGGCTGTCATATACCGGGACGGGGAGCCGCAGATATTTTCGTCTGCCTATGGTGATATCTACTGCGTGGTGGGAAGCTCTAAGAGCGAATATCCCATTGCCCTGTCCAAGGACTGGAGTCCGAAGCTGACGCCTGATGAATGGGCAAAGGCAGAACTGTTTTGGACAGACAGGACAAAAGGGGGAAAATGGTTCTTTGATGATAATCGTCTGTATTATGTCATAAGCCAGGAGGTCTATGGAAGCCGCCGGATGATGGGGTTCCAAATCAGCGGGGAAGTGCTGGACTCGTATCTGAGCCTGGATAATCCTCCGTACAAGGGAATGGAAGTCCTTCTTATGACGGATGAAACCATACTTTACAGCCGGGATAAGGCGTTTATAGGAACGGATTATGACTACAGGGGAGATGGCAGCAGGATTTCATTAACGTATAACGGAGCTTCTTACGACGGCGTGCGCAGCGTCCTTCAGGTTTACGGCCACATGGAAGGCGGTTCCGTGTATGTGGGGGCGGTGTGCTACCACTCGGAGCTGGCGGAACTGTCCAGGTCCACCATTGTCATGGTGGCGGGGGTATATCTGCTGTCCATTGTAATTGCCATCATTTTCTCATATATAGCCATCTGGATGGTATTAAAACCAATCAAAAAGCTGCATGAGGATATTACCTGCCAGAATCCGGAGGAGGTTCACTTTAGGGAAAGCGGAATAGAAGAGATAGACCGTATCCATCAGGCTCTTAACGATATGGCCGCAAAGCTGGAGCAGAGTTATTCCAGGTATTCCTTTACCCTGGAATCAGCAGGGGAAAAGGTGGGAAGCTTTGAGTATCAGGAGGGCGGATCACGGGTCAAACTGAGCTCGTCTATCCTGCAGCTGCTGGATATTGGGGCGGACCGCATGGGGACCGACGGCTGCCTGGACTACGATGTATGGGAGGACATACTTGGCGGTCTGGACCGGGTTATGGAGCTGGAGGACGGATTTTCCTATACGGACAGGATGTGCAATACCAGGGCCGTGTCCATACGCCAGAGACATGAGGAGCACGGCGTGTTCGGCATAGTTATGGACAAGACGGACGCATATATGGAGATACTGCGTCTCAGGAACATATCCCAGCATGACCAGCTCACCGGCCTGTACAATGCCTCCTACCTTAAAAAGGAGGGGCAGAAGATACTGGACGGCAACAGGAGCCGGGTCAACGCCCTTGTTTTCTGTGACTTGGACAACCTTAAATTTGTGAATGACAATTACGGCCATGAGATGGGAGACCATTATCTGAAGGCAATGGCAGATCTTCTGACGGACATTGCTTTTGGGGAACAGTGCATGGCGGTGCGCCTGTCAGGCGACGAGTTTGTATTGTTCTTCTACGGCTACAGTGAGAGAAAGACCATCGAGGATAAGGTGAGATCCGGATATGAAGGGCGCAGCTCCATCCAGCTGCCGGACGGCACCAGCCGCAGGATCAATGCCTCCATCGGCCTGGCCTTTGCCCAGAGGGAATCCGAGAGCATGGAGGACCTGATAAACCGGGCGGACAGAGCCATGTACCGGGTGAAGCGCACAGAGAAAAACGGGATTGCCATTTATGACAAATCAGACGAGGCAGGGCCGGTATAGAGCGTGTCTTAAGACCGCGTTCCGGCCCGGCCCCGCTTTTTTCCAAGCGCCCCTTGCTTTTTTACATAAAAAAAATTATAATGTATCTTGACTATCCATAGGAAAAGGTGACCGAACATATGGCAAATGAGGGAACAAAAGAAAAACTGGATATCGAATTGGAAGCGCCGGCCGACTTTACCAGCCCTGAAGTGCTGTATCAGGACTTGATTAATACAATCCGCAAATATCATCCATCAGATGATATCACCATGATCGAAAAGGCTTACAGGATTGCAGATGAGGCCCACAAGGAGCAGAAGCGCAAGTCCGGGGAGCCCTATATCATCCATCCGCTTTGCGTGGCTATTATACTGGCCGACCTGGAGATGGATAAGGAGACCATTGCAGCAGGGCTTCTTCATGATGTGGTAGAGGATACCATTATGACCCTGGAGCAGCTGACCAAGGAGTTCGGCTCTGAGGTTTCCTTCCTGGTGGACGGTGTCACCAAGCTGACACAGTTAAACTGGGATAAGGACAAGGTGGAGATTCAGGCAGACAACCTGCGCAAGATGTTTTTGGCCATGGCAAAGGACATCCGCGTTATTATCATCAAGCTGGCGGACCGTCTTCACAACATGAGGACAGGTCAGTACTGGAAGCCGGAGAAGCAAAAGGAAAAGGCCAGGGAGACCATGGAAATTTATGCCCCCATCGCCGACAGGCTGGGCATTTCCAAGATTAAGATTGAACTGGATGATCTGTCCCTTAAGTTCCTTCAGCCGGATGTATATTACGACCTGGTGGAGAAAGTGGCCCTCCGCAAGGATACAAGGGAGGCCTTTGTCCAGGAAATCGTGGACGAGGTCAAGAGCCACATGGAGGATGCGGGCATTGAGTCCACGGTGGGCGGACGTGTGAAGCATTTCTTCAGTATCTATAAAAAGATGGTGAACCAGAACAAGACTCTGGACCAGATATATGATTTGTTCGCAGTGCGCATCATGGTGGAGACCGTGAAAGACTGCTATGCCGCCCTGGGCGTCATCCATGAGATGTATAAGCCTATTCCGGGCCGTTTCAAAGACTATATAGCCATGCCCAAACAGAATATGTACCAGTCCCTGCACACCACCCTCATAGGGAGCAACGGACAGCCCTTTGAGATACAGATCCGTACCTATGAGATGCACAGGACAGCGGAATACGGTATCGCCGCCCACTGGAAGTATAAGGAGAGCGGAAGCGGACAGGTGGCTGCGGGAAGCGCTGAGGCAAAGCTCAGCTGGCTGCGCCAGATTCTGGAATGGCAGAGGGATACGGACGATTCCAAGGAATTCCTGAGCATGGTCAAGGGAGATTTGGATTTGTTCTCCGACAGTGTGTACTGCTTTACACCGTCAGGGGATGTAAAAACCCTGCCCAGCGGTTCCACCCCCATTGACTTTGCATATTGTATACACAGTGCTGTGGGTAATAAGATGGTGGGAGCCAGGGTCAACGGCAAGCTGGTGCCCATTGAGTATGTGATTCAAAACGGCGACCAGCTGGAGATCATCACTTCCCAGAACTCCAAAGGGCCCAGCCGGGACTGGCTGGGTATTGTGAAGAGCACCCAGGCTAAGAATAAAATTAACCAGTGGTTCAAGAGCCAGATGAAGGAAGACAACATCGTCAGAGGCCGGGACCAGATAGAACGCTACTGTAAGGCCAAGGGCATTAACTGGTCTGATATCGGCAAGCCTGAATTCATGGAAAAGGTCATGAACCGGTATGCCTATAAGGATTGGGATTCCGTTCTGGCATCCATTGGACACGGGGGCCTGAAAGAGGGCCAGGTCATCAACAAGATGATGGAGGAGCGGGAGAAGAAGTTAAAGCGGGAGATTACGGATGCGGATGTGCTCAGCGGCATAGCCGACACAGCGGGAAGGGCCGGTGAGGCCAGCGTCCGCAAATCAAAGAGCGGCATCATGGTCAAGGGGATCCATGATCTGGCGGTCCGTTTTTCCAAGTGCTGCAACCCGGTGCCAGGGGATGAAATCGTGGGATTTGTCACCAGGGGCCGCGGGGTTTCCATTCACCGCACGGACTGTGTGAACATCATCAACCTGCCGGAGGATGAACGGAGCAGGATGATTGACGCGGAATGGCAGATGGCGGAGGGCGCCAGCAACAATGAGCAGTATTCCACGGAAATCAAGATATTTGCCAATAACAGGATTGGCATGTTTGCGGATATATCCAAGGTCTTTACGGAGAAGCAGATTGACATTACGTCCATGAACGTAAGGACCAGCAAGCAGGGCAAGGCCACCATTATCATGACATTTGACATTCATGGGACCGATGAGCTGAACCGGCTGACCGATAAGATACGTCAGATAGAAGGCGTCCTGGATATAGAGAGAACAACAGGATAGCTGTGATGAAAGGGGAAGGATATGAGCGATATTAGGATTAAGACATGTGTACTGGGACAGGTGAGTACCAACTGTTACCTGGTTTATGACGATCAGACCAAGGAGGGTGTGGTCATTGACCCGGCTGACAACGCTCCTTATATTCTGAACAAGTGCAGCGAGCTGGGAATCACTCTCACGGCAGTCCTGCTGACCCACGGCCATTTTGATCATATCATGGCTGTGCCGGATGTAATCAGGGCATTCCGGGTAAAACTCTACGCCTATGAGGCGGAGGAGAATATGCTGGCAGATACAAAGCTTAATATGACCGGAGGATTCAGAGGCCCCCTGACCAGCCTTCATGCGGATGTGCTTCTTCACGACGGACAGGAGCTGGAGCTTCTGGGAACCAGGTGGAAGGTGCTGTTCACACCGGGACATACCGCAGGCTCCTGCTGCTTCTATCTGCCGGATGAGGGAATTATCTTTGCAGGGGATACCCTGTTCCGCGGTTCCTACGGCAGGACGGACCTGGCTACAGGGAATACCATTCGTATTGTCAGCTCTATTGTGGACGTACTTTTTGAGCTGCCCGATGATACCATGGTGTATACAGGCCACGGAGACCCCACCACCATTGGATTTGAGAAGCAGGGGAATCCTGTGCTTACGGTAAGAGACAATATTATCCGGGTAAAGGGACCGGATGCCTTCAGGCAGGAATAAAAGAAGGCTTAAGACAGAAAGCAGGTTTTGTATGATTGGACTTTTAATACAGGATAACCAGTACGAACAGGACATCAGAGAACTTCTGATGTCCTTTTATCCAGGTGAGGCCTATGTTCATGAGGTAAAGGACGGGGCGGATTTTTACGTGGAGACGCGGCTGGGAGACGGCGCGGTTTCCGTCTATATATGGGAAAATGCAGCCGCCCCGGAGGACTGCGGCGGGGATAAGACAGGGCCGGAGGAATGTAGCGGGGGAGCGGCCGGGCCGGAGCCGGGAAAGGGGCAGGCGCCATCATGCCCGGAGGGTTTAACGGGCTGGAAGTTAGGGGATTCATGCACCCGTCCCTCGGACCTTTCGGATCACTCCTCCACCAAGAATGTCATAAAGAAAATGTTTTACCTCATGCTGGCGGCGCGCACGGGAAAGGAAATGCCCTGGGGTTCCCTGACCGGCATCCGCCCCACCAAGATCGCCCTCACCAGGCTGGAGGAAGGCTGGAAGGAGGAGGATATCAGGTCCTTTATGAAGGAAACCTACCTTGCCAGCGATGAAAAGATAGATTTGAGCATTGAGATTGCGGCCAGGGAGAAAAAGCTTCTGAAACCATTGGATTATGAGCGGGGCTACAGCCTGTATGTGGGGATACCATTCTGCCCCACCACCTGTCTGTATTGTTCCTTCACCTCCTATCCCATCGGGAAATGGAAGGGGCGCACAGGTCTTTACCTGGAAGCCCTGTTCAAGGAACTGGAATATACGGCCCGGAAGATGGAGGGAAGGCTCCTGGACACGGTCTATTTCGGCGGAGGCACTCCCACATCCCTTTCAGCGGAGGATTTAGAAGCTCTCTTAAGCAGGCTTGAGCAGCTCTTTGATCTGAGCCGGGTGCTGGAGTTCACAGTGGAGGCAGGGAGGCCGGACAGCATTACCATGGACAAGCTTAAGGTACTGAGGGACCACGGCATCACCCGTATTTCCATTAATCCCCAGACCATGAACCAGAAAACCCTGGACCTGATTGGCCGCCACCACACCGTGGATATGGTGAAGGATCGGTTTTACATGGCCCGGGAGCTGGGATTTGACAACATCAACATGGATCTGATTATGGGGCTTCCTGAGGAGAATATGGACGATGTGCGGCGCACCCTGGAGGAGGTTAAGGCTCTTGGGCCGGATTCCCTTACCGTCCATTCCCTGGCCATCAAGAGGGCGGCCAGACTCAACATGTTCAGGGAAGAGTACGGCGGGCTGAAGATTCAGAACACCCCGGAGATGATCGAGCTCAGCGCTGCCTGCGCCCGCCAGATGGGTATGGAGCCCTATTATCTGTACCGCCAGAAGAACATGGCCGGTAATTTTGAGAATGTGGGGTATTCCCTGCCCGGCAAAGCCTGTATCTACAACATCCTTATTATGGAGGAGATGCAGACCATAGCGGCCTGCGGCGCCGGAACCACCACCAAGGTGGTATTCCCCTCTGAGAACCGCAGGGAACGCTGCGAAAACGTGAAGGAAGTGGAACAGTATATTAGCAGGATTGACGAGATGATACAGCGCAAGGAGCGTATCCTTTAACACCAGGACGGGGCCCGCGGTTTTATATGGACATATACGGCGCGGCAGCGTAAATGCCGGAGTCATGTAAAAAGAGACATGGTTCCGGCAGATTTTATTATAACGATTGAGTAAATAACCATCTGATAAGGAGAGATATCGTGAAGAAAAGAGAGCGTGTATTTGCGGCAATGAAGCATGAACCGGTGGACAGGATTCCCTGTTACTTTACCACCCATTTTGCCAGGGAGGCGGCCTTTGGGCAGGCAGCGGTGGAAGAACACCTGAAGTTTTTCCGGGAGGTAAATCCGGATATCCAGAAAATCATGAATGAAAACCTGGTTCCCAACATGGGCTCCATAAAGACACCGGAGGACTGGAAATGCATCAGGACCATTACTCTTAAGGATAAATTTATGGAGGATGAGATTGAGCTGGTCAAGAGGGTCCTGGACCGGTGCGACAGGGACGCCTTTAATATCGGTACCCTTCACGGCATCGTGGCTTCCACCATCCACCCCATTGAACCGGATTACGGCTATATGCCGGTGCGGCAGCTGCTCTGCAGCCATTTAAGGCAGAACAAGGGCCCGGTGCTTGACGCCATGAAGCGGATTGCGGACGGACTGTGCCAGCTGGCAGGGAAATTTGTGGAACTGGGTCTGGACGGCATCCTCTACGCGGGTCTGGGAGGCGAGCGGTTCCTGTTTACGGACCAGGAGTTTGAGGAGTATATCATGCCGTTTGATAAGCAGATTATGAAGGCCTGCCTGGAAGCGGGAGGACATAACATCCTGCACATGTGCAAGACAGATGTGAATTTTGACCGGTACGACAGTTATAAGGGACTTTACAGCATTGCCAATTGGGGCATCTATGAGACGGGAATGAGCCTGGCGGAGGGCAGGAAACGGTTTACGGACTGCGCCATTATGGGCGGCCTCTCCAACCACAAGGGACCGCTGATAGAAGGGACCCCGGATGAGATCCGCCAGGAGGTAAGGCGCGTCATGGCAGAAGCCGGTGAGACAGGCTTTATCCTGGGTACGGACTGCACCATTCCCATGGGAGTGCCTTATGAGCGCATGCGGATTGCGGCAGAGGCCGCAAAATAGGGACCAAATAGGGAAAAATCTATGAAAATACTTGCAAAATCATAAAAGTTGCTTAAAATAAAGATATTGAACAAAAAACAGGATTGGAGAACGCGTATGGCATTAGCAAAGAAGCCGGTCACCGGCATGAGGGATATCACGCCTGCTGAGATGCAGATTCGTGAGTACGTGATGAATCAAATCAAAGAGACCTATAAAAGCTTTGGATTTACCCAGATAGAGACACCCTGTGTAGAGCATATCGGAAACCTGACCAGCAAACAGGGCGGAGATAATGAGAAACTGATTTTCAAAATACTGAAAAGAGGGGACAAGCTGAACCTGGAAGGGTCAAAGGAAGAGAATGACCTGGTGGACAGCGGCCTGCGCTATGACCTCACCCTGCCCCTTTCCCGCTATTACGCCAATAACGCATCCAATCTGCCAAGCCCCTTCAAGGCCCTTCAGATGGGCAGTGTGTGGCGTGCGGACCGTCCCCAGAAGGGCCGTTTCCGCCAGTTTGTACAGTGTGACATTGATATCCTGGGAGATGCTACCAGCCTGGCTGAAATTGAGCTGATTCTGGCTACCACCACTGCCCTTGGAAGAATCTGCCCGGACAACGGTTTTACGGTCCGTATCAACGACAGAGGTATCCTGCGTGGCATGGCCCTGTACTGCGGTTTTGCGGAGGAGTCCATGGACCAGGTGTTCATCACCCTGGACAAGATGGATAAGATAGGATATGAGGGTGTGGAGAAGGAGCTTCTGGAATCCGGCCACAGCCCGGAGAGCGTAAGCAAATATCTGGACATGCTTAAGAACGTGACAAAGGATTCGGCCGGTGTAAGAGCCCTGGGACAGATGCTCTCAGAGGTGATGCCTGCCGATGTAAGCGAGGGACTGGCCCACATCATGGACACAGTGACGGAGGTGGCTGAGGCTGATTTCGGCCTGGAGTTCGACCCCACTTTGGTCAGAGGCATGTCATATTATACAGGAACTATTTTCGAGGTCTCCATGGAAGGCTTTGGCGGCTCCGTGGCAGGCGGCGGCCGTTATGATAAGATGATCGGCAAGTTTACAGGCATGGAGACACCGGCCTGCGGATTCTCCATAGGCTTTGAACGCATTGTAACCATTCTTATGGACAATGGATTCACCGTGCCCGGCGCTTCTGACAGGAAGGCGTTTCTCTTTGAGAAGGGTGTGGACAGCGCCAGGCTGGCAGCTGTAATCCGCGAAGCCATGGAAGAGAGAAAGAAGGGCGTGCAGGTTCTGGTTGCCCAGATGAATAAGAACAAGAAGTTCCAGAAGGAACAGCTGGGCAGGGAAGGATATACGGAGTTTAAGGAATTTTATAAGGAAAGCCTGAAGAATTAAGGAAAATAAAGGAGATAAGACAATGGCAGAATCAATGGTTGGGTTAAAGCGTACCCATAGATGTACGGAAGTGACCACTGCCCATATCGGTCAGGAAGTGACCGTCATGGGATGGGTCCAGAAGAGCAGGAACAAGGGCGGCATCATCTTTGTGGATTTGAGGGACCGCTCCGGTATCCTTCAGATTATATTTGAGGAAAATGACTGCGGCGCAGAGAACTTCGCAAAGGCGGAAAAGCTGAGGAGCGAGTTTGTAGTTGCCGTTACAGGACGGGTGGAGGCCCGCTCCGGCGCGGTAAATACCAACCTGGCCACAGGCGCCATTGAGATCAGGGCTAACTCCATGCGTATTCTTTCCGAGTCCGAGACACCTCCCTTCCCCATTGAGGAGAACAGCAAGACAAAGGAAGAGCTGCGTCTGAAGTACCGTTTCCTGGATTTGAGAAGACCGGATATCCAGAAAAATCTTATGATAAGAAGCCAGGTGGCTACCCTTACCAGGGCATTTTTGGCATCAGAGGGATTCCTTGAAATTGAGACACCTACCCTGATTAAGAGTACGCCTGAGGGAGCCAGGGACTATCTGGTGCCCAGCCGCGTGCATCCCGGTTCCTTCTATGCCCTTCCCCAGTCCCCGCAGCTGTTCAAGCAGCTCCTCATGTGTTCCGGTTATGACCGTTACTTCCAGCTGGCCCGCTGCTACCGTGATGAGGACCTGAGGGCAGACAGACAGCCTGAATTCACACAGATTGACATGGAGCTGTCCTTTGTGGATGTGGACGATGTGCTGGATGTAAATGAGCGCCTGTTAAAGAAGCTGTTCAAGGAAATCTGCGGTTTTGATGTGCAGCTGCCCATTCCGCGCATGACCTGGCAGGAGGCCATGGACCGCTTTGGATCTGACAAGCCGGACCTGCGTTTTGGTATGGAGCTTAAGAATGTTTCTGATGTGGTTAAGGGCTGCGAGTTCGCAGTGTTTAAGGGCGCCCTGGAAAATGGCGGCAGTGTGCGCGGCATCAATGCCCAGGGGCAGGGACATATGCCCCGCAAAAAGATAGACGCTCTGGTGGAATATGCCAAGGGCTTTGGCGCCAGGGGTCTTGCCTATGTGGCAATCAGCGAGGACGGCACCGTCAAGTCCTCCTTTGCAAAGTTTATGAAGGAGGAGGAAATGACTGCCCTGATAAGCGCCATGGACGGAAAGCCGGGCGATCTGCTGCTGTTTGCCGCTGACCGGAATAAGGTGGTATTTGATGTCCTGGGAAATCTGCGTCTGGAACTGGCCAGACAGCTGGATTTGCTTAAGAAGGATGACTTTAAGTTCCTGTGGGTGACAGAGTTCCCGCTTCTGGAATATTCAGAGGAGGAGGACCGCTACGTGGCCATGCACCATCCATTCACCATGCCCATGGATGAGGATATACAGTATATTGATTCTGATCCCGGCCGGGTTCGTGCCAAGGCATATGATATTGTGCTGAACGGTGTGGAGATGGGCGGCGGATCGGTCCGTATCCACCAGGCTGATATCCAGTCCAAGATGTTTGAGGTGCTGGGCTTTACGCCTGAGAGGGCCGGAGAGCAGTTCGGCTTCCTTCTGGAAGCATTTAAGTATGGTGTTCCGCCTCACGCAGGCCTGGCATATGGTCTGGACCGCGTGGTGATGCTGATGGTGGGTGCTGACAGTATCCGGGACGTGATCGCGTTCCCCAAGGTGAAGGATGCTTCCTGTCTGATGACAGAGGCGCCCGGACAGGTGGATGACAAACAGCTGGAGGAGCTGCATATCGCGGTTGCCGCTGAGGAAGAGTAGTATTATATATAAGATTATCACATGGAGCTGGTCCTATGGGCCGGCTCTGTTTTTTTGCCTTTTTCCGTTCTGTTATAAAAAAAGGTTGACATTTTGGGATTTAAGCATATAATGTAAATATAAACATATGAACAATCATTCATATGAATCGGTGAAAATAAGAAAGGGAGGTTATGATCCATGGCGATAAACGATGTGGAGTGCTGTGATTTTTACCAGGTCCATGAGAATGTGGTAAAGGCAGTCAATGATAAGATGCCGGATGAAGATAAGCTATATGATTTGGCAGAGATATTCAAGGTGTTTGGGGATTCCACCAGAATCAAAATATTATATGTGCTCTTTGAGGCTGAGATGTGTGTCTGCGACATTGCGCAGCTGCTTAATATGAACCAGTCAGCTATTTCCCACCAGCTGAGAATTCTTAAGCAGAACCGCCTGGTAAAGAGCCGCAGAGACGGAAAGGCAGTATTTTATTCGCTGGCGGACAGTCATGTGAGGACCATCATCAACCAGGGCATGGAGCACATAGAGGAATAGGCTTTGGGGCAGATGCCCATGGTGCAGGGATGGAACATGGAATATAAATAAAATAACAAATATGGAGGAGAATAATTATGAAGAAAAAATTCAAACTGCAGGACCTGGATTGTGCCAACTGCGCAGCCAAGATGGAGGAAGCAATCAAGAAGATCGAGGGCGTATCAGATGCCACGGTGAGCTTTATGACCCAGAAGATGACCATAGAAGCAGATGACGGCAGGTTTGATGAAATCATGAAGGAAGTGGTGTCTGTGTGCAGGAAGGTGGAGCCTGACTGCGTTATCCTGCTTTAAACCAGGCAGGAAGGCACCGGAAAGGATACTGATATGACTAAGAAACAAAAGGCAATGCTGTCCCGTATCATAGCAGCATTCATCATTTATATTACCCTGGCAGTGACAGACCATATGGAGATTTTGCCAGAGTGGCTTGGGTTGTGGGGAAAGATGGCCCTGTATCTGGTTCCCTATGTTCTTATAGGATGGGACATTGTATATAAGGCATTCCGGAATATCCGCAACGGCCAGGTGTTTGATGAGAATTTCCTGATGACAGTGGCTACCTTCGGCGCCTTTGGTGTGGGGGAATATTCGGAAGCTGTGGCGGTCATGCTGTTTTATCAGGTGGGAGAACTGTTCCAGAGCTACGCAGTGAACCGTTCCAGGCAGTCCATCACGGAGCTTATGGATATCTGTCCGGAATATGCCAACATAGAGGAGGACGGCCAGTTAAAGCAGGTGGATCCGGACGATGTACAGGTGGGAGATATCATCGTGGTCAAGGCCGGGGAGAGAATTCCTCTTGACGGCAAGGTCGTGTTTGGGAATTCCATGGTGGATACCTCAGCGCTGACCGGTGAATCCGTGCCGCGCAAGGTGGCAGAGGGCGACGATATCATCAGCGGCTGTGTCAACGGCAGCGGCCTTCTGCGCGTACAGGTTACAAAGGAGTTTGACGATTCTACAGTGGCAAAAATCCTGGAACTGGTAGAAAACGCCAGCAGCAAAAAGGCCCATGTGGAAAACTTCATCACCCGGTTTGCCAGATATTATACCCCGCTGGTGGTAATGGGAGCCGTGCTTCTGGCTGTGATTCCGCCCCTGTTCTTTGGCCAGTCCTGGTCCGAGGGGATAAGAAGGGCCTGTACCTTCCTGGTAATCTCCTGTCCGTGTGCCCTGGTGATTTCCGTGCCCATGAGCTTCTTCTCAGGCATTGGCGCTGCATCCAAAAAGGGTGTGCTTATCAAGGGGAGCAACTATCTGGAGGCACTGTCTGAGATGGATACCATTGTCTTTGATAAGACCGGTACACTGACCAAGGGAGAATTCAAGGTGACTGAGATTCACGCGGTAGCCGGCAGTCCTGTCCCGGAGGCGTCTGAGGTGCCGCGGACCAGGGTGTGGGCGGCCAGCCAGCCTTCTGATGAGGGAAAGCGCTCCCTGCTGGAGCTGGCGGCACTGGCGGAAAGTTATTCAGACCACCCCATCTCCCGATCCATCAAGGACGCCTGGGGAGATACCATTGACATGAGCCGTGTCAGCAATGCGCAGGAAATATCCGGCCATGGAGTGCGGGCTGAGATTGACGGTCATACCGTACTGGCCGGCAACAGCAAGCTGATGAAAGAAATGAATGTGGCGTATCAGGAGTGCATGAGCATGGGCACAGTTGTCTATGTGGCCCTGGACGGCGTATACTGCGGATACATTGTCATAGCGGATTCCATCAAGGATGAGGCCTTTGAGGCGATTAAGAATCTTAAGAAGGTAGGCGTCAGAAGGACCATCATGCTTACCGGCGACAAGAAAGAGGTAGGAGAAGCAGTGGCGGCCAGGCTGGGTCTGGATGAGGTCCATGCGGAGCTCCTTCCGGGGGATAAGGTGGCAAAGGTGGAGGAGCTGCTGGCCCGGCAGACCGGAAAACACAGGCTGGCCTTTGTGGGAGACGGAATCAATGACGCGCCTGTTCTCTCCAGGGCGGACGTGGGAATTGCCATGGGAAGCATGGGTTCAGACGCAGCCATCGAGGCAGCGGATATTGTGCTTATGGACGATAACCCTGCCAGAATCGCAGATGTGGTCCGCATATCACGAAAGACCATGTCCATTGTAAAGCAGAACATCGCATTTGCCCTGGGGGTCAAGGCAGTGGTGCTTTTAATGGGCGCTGCGGGCGCGGCCAATATGTGGGAGGCAGTGTTTGCGGATGTGGGCGTGTCGGTTATTGCCATACTCAACGCAATGAGAGCCCTGTCCCTGTAATAAGTGTGCTGCCCTTTGGCAGCCAAGAAAGATTTCCCTCTTAAAAATATAAAAAAGCGTATCGGTTACATGAAAATACATGAAAACCCGATGCGCTTTTTTATATTCATGGCAGAAAATAATGCCGGATTGCTGACAGCCAAACGTGGTCAAACCATTACAGAAGGATGTCCTCCAGGCTGCGTTTTGGCACATAGTGAACCTGATTCCCGTCACGGTAGTATGCGGTGGAACCGTCTTCCTTTACCGGCACCAGTACCACTTCCTCCTTGGGCTTTCCAAGGGCCAGCACCAGGTCTATGCTGTAATGCTCCGGATCAAGCCCCAGGAGCCGTCCAATCTCTGACCGCATGCAGCTGCCGATCATACAGCCCCCGTATCCCTTTTCTGCGGCAGACAGCATGATGGTCTGGGCCGTGATTCCATCGTCCCACTGTTTGTTTTTCCCGATAGACAGGTCACAGGCAATGACGATATAGGCTGAGGGTCTCTCGCCCTCCTCTGGTCCGTCCCAATCCTTCAGGGCACCTGCCCATGCAGTATACGGGAAGATACCGGCACATTCCTCGGGCGTGCACAAAATCTTGAATTTCAGGGCCTGGGCATTGGAAGCAGAAGCGGCCAGACGGGCCGTATCCACCATATCAGCCAGTTCACTGTATGGGATGGCAGTGTCCTGATAAAATCTTCTGTAAGAGCGGCATTGTTTCACAAGGTCTTTAAGCATAGGCTTCCTCCTAATCCGGCAGTTCGTGGCCGTGAGTGATGTGGCGCTTGATGGCATCAAAGCTCTCAGCGCTCAGGGTGTGTTCCATGCGGCAGGCGTCCTCAGCAGCTGTCCTGGGGTCCACACCCAGGTAAATCAGCCAGTTGGACAGCAGTGTATGGCGCTCATACATGGTGTCCGCTATGGCCTGTCCGGATGGCGTCAGCGTGATATGTCCCTGGTCGTCCATCTGGACATATCCGTTCTGGCGGAGATTCTTCATAGCCACGCTGACACTGGGCTTGGAGAATCCCAGCTCAGTGGCAATGTCGATGGAGCGGACATAGGGCTGTTCCTTGGCCAGCATGAGTATGGTTTCCAGATAATTTTCTGCTGATTCCTGTATTTTCAAGTCTGTAAATACCCCCGTTTATTTAGTATGATAGTTCTAAGTGTAACATATAAAAAAACGATTGACAAGAGCGTTAGAAAGTGCTAATCTGAGAATAGAGTTAGAAAAGGCTAACTTGTAAAAATCCGGAAAAAAAGGAGGATATGAGCATGAATCTTTCAACATTCATTATTCTGGTCATATTGGCTGTGATTATAGGGGCAGTGGTCCGTATTATGATAAGGGATAAAAAGGCAGGCAAGGGATGCGGCGGATGTGCCGGCGGCTGCGGCCACTGCGCAGGATCCTCCATGTGCCATGGAAACCATGACAACGGGAACCGCCAGGGGTGACGCCGGGATGAAATGGTTAAAAGGATTAAATACATAAAAGGAAGTTCCGCGGGGCAGGTATCGGCTTAAGTCTCCCGCCCGGAACTTCCTTTTTATTATTTAATCCTGTGACTGGTTTTTATTCGGATTTAATTTCCTTCCACATATCATTGTAGATGGTATCCACATCGTCTCCCAGATATTGGATAATCTCGCAGTTTGGCAGCTTATCCAAATCAGGGAACAGGGCCTTGTTATTTTTGAGGTCGTCGTCAAGTAAATCATAGGCGCCTGTGTTTGGCGTTGCGTAGGTGATATATTCAAAGTTCTTTTTTGCAATATCAGGGCGGCACAGGAAGTCAATCCATTTTTCTGCGTTTTCCTTGTGCTCTGCGTTGGCGGGAATGACCCAGGAGTCGATCCAGTAGTTGGTTCCCTCCTCGGGAATTACATACTCCAGGCTGTAATCCAGACCTTGTTCTGCCACCGCGTCCTGGATGTAGAGCATTTCTCCGGAATAAATCACACCCACAGCAGCCTCGCCGCCAATCATCTTATCCCTTACCTGGTCAATGACATATGCCTGGACCAGAGGCTTCTGCTCAATCAGCAAATCACGGGCCTCAGCCAGCTCATCGGGATTGGTGCTGTTTAAAGAATATCCCTTCATCTTCAGGGCCACGGTAAACGCGTCTCTTACACTGTTCTGCATAAGAATCTCGCCGCTTAAGCGCTCATCCCACAAATCAGACCACTTGGTGGGAGCGGGAACGCCCAGCTCCTCCAGACGCTTGGTGTTGTAGAGAATTCCCATGGTTCCCCAACAGTAGGGTACGGAATACTTGTTCTCAGGGTCAAATCCCTTGGAGATATCCAGATACTGCTGGCCGATCTCCTTATAATTAGGGATGTTGTCAAAGTTCAGCTCAGCCAGAAGGTCGTTCTCAATCATACGCTGGATCATGTAGTCGGAGGGACATACAACATCGTATTTTACAGCGCCGGCCTCAATGACAGGATACATCTCCTCGTTGGTCTCAAATACATCGTAGACAACCTGTATGCCGGTTTCCTCCTCAAACTGGGTGATGACGTCCTCGTCAATGTACTCGCCCCAGTTGTATACGTTTAACTTGTTGTCTTCCTTGTTTCCGCCTTCGGGTGAGGAACCGGACTTGCCGCAGCCGGTTAAAAGGGCGGCGGACAGCACTGCCATGGATGCGGCAGCAAGGGTAATTGCCATTTTCTTTTTCATAATCGTTCTCCTTTAATGTCTGAATTCGGTTATGCCTTTTCCGGCTTTTTAATGGACCGGAAGTTAACAAAGATGAGAAGAATCAGCACGGTCAGAAATATAATGGATGACAGTGCGTACATGGACGGCCGTATGCCGCGCCTCACTTCGCTGTAAATCAAGGTGGACAGGGTGTTGATACCTGCGCCCTTTGTGAAGTGGGTGATGATAAAGTCATCTAAGGACATGGTAAACGCCAGCAGGAAGCCGGAGAGCACGCCGGGCATGATATCCGGGAACACCACCTTGAAAAATGCGTACAGAGGGGATGCGCCCAGGTCCAGGGCGGCCTCGTAGGTGTATTTATCCGTCTGCTTAAGCTTGGGCATGACGCTTAGTATGACATAGGGTATATTAAATGTAATATGGGATATAAGCACGGTCTTAAATCCCAGGGAAATACCAAAGGCAATGAAGGCCAGCATCAGGGAAATACCGGTTACGATATCGGCATTCAGCATGGGGATGTTGGTTACGCCCATGACAATGGTTCTGGGCACGGTCCGCATGGAACTGATGGAGATAGCTGCTGCCGTGCCTATGACTGTTGCCACCAGGGCCGATACAAAGGCTATAATTAACGTGGTGGTCAGGGCGCTCATGATAGAGCGGCTGTCAAACATCTGGGTGTACCACTGCAGGGTAAATCCGCCCCACTGGGTCCTGGATTTGGATTTGTTGAAGGACAGGACCATCATGGTAAGGATGGGGGCATAAAGGAAAATCAGTATGAGCACCATATAAAAGTCCGATATGATTTTCCGCAGTACTTTTGAACTCTTTGTCATCAGAATGCAGTCCCCTCTCCGTTTTTATCGTATTTGGCTATCATGGCCATACTGATTAGGATAAAGACCATGAGGACCAGTGAAAGTCCGCTTCCCAGATGCCAGTTGCTGCCCCTGGTAAATTCCTGTTCGATGACATTGCCGATGAGCAGAATCTTGCTGCCGCCCAGCAAATCGGAAATAACGAAGGTGGTCAGGGAAGGGACAAACACCATGGTGATGCCGCTGATGATGCCCGGAATGCTTAAGGGAAACCATATTCTGGTGAAACGCTGAAAGCTGTTGGCTCCCAGGTCCATGGCGGCATTTATAATATTATCGTCTATTTTGGACAGCACATTGTAAATGGGAAGCACCATAAAGGGCAGGAAGTTATATACCATGCCCAGCACAATGGCTGACGGGGTGTTAATCATGGACTGGGACGGGAGGTGAAGCCAGTTAAGGATACCGTTAATCACTCCGTTTTTCTCCAGCAGTGTCTGCCAGGCCAGGGTTCTCAGAAGGAAGTTCATCCACATGGGAAGGATGAATATGAATACAATGAATCCTCCTGCCGCGGCTCCGCGGCCCCTCAGGATCATGGCCAGGGGATACGCTAACAAAAGGCAGAGAACCGTGCTCACTAAGGACAGTCCAAGGGAAAGCCACAGCGCCTTTGCGTGGTCCGCAGAGGCAATGGCAATGACATTTGCCATGGTCAGGCCGCCTCCCTTGTCAGTCAGCCCGTACCACAGTATCATGGCCAGGGGAATCAGTGTAAAACCGGCCATCCAAATGAGATAGGGACCTGATAACAGCGCCTTGCCGATGGCGGCGCCTTTTTTTTCACTATTCATTGACTCCCAGCGCCTCCTCGTCTTCAGAAGCAGGCTTGTTCATGATCTGGATTTCAAACGGCTCCACATGGATGCCCACCTGCCGGCCTACAGGAAACATATCGGTGGAATGCACCAGCCACTCGAAACCGTCCGGGGTGGTTACCTCCATCTCATAGTGGACGCCCTTGAAAATCAGGTGGGTCACAACACCCTGAAGGGTTCCGTCCTCTGGCTTTACAAGGTCAATGTCCTCGGGCCGGATAACCACATCCACAGGCTTATTATTGCCGAAACCCTTGTCAACACATGCAAAGCGGGCGCCGAAGATTTCTACCAGTTCGTCCCGGATCATGGTGCCGGGCACAATATTGCTCTCACCGATGAAGTCGGCCACAAACGCATTTTCAGGCTCATTATAAATCTGCTCAGGGGATCCCATCTGCTGGATGTATCCCTGGTTCATGACCACGATGGTGTCGGACATGGTAAGGGCCTCCTCCTGGTCATGGGTCACATAGATAAAGGTAATTCCCAGCTCATTCTTAAGTCGTATCAGCTCGTACTGCATATCCTGGCGCAGCTTTAAATCCAGGGCCCCGAGGGGCTCGTCAAGAAGCAGCACCCTGGGTTCGTTCACAATGGCCCGGGCAATGGCGATACGCTGCTGCTGGCCGCCGGATAAAGAGTCCACAGTCCGTTTCTCATATCCGGGCAGGTTCACTAATTTCAGGGCATATTTGATTTTGTCATCAATGTAGGACTTTGGCTTGTTCTTGATCTTTAAGCCGAAAGCAATATTTTCCGCGATGTTCATGTGGGGAAACAGCGCATACTTCTGGAATACGGTATTCAGCGGGCGTTTGTTAGGTGGAATCATGGAAATGTCCTGTCCGCCGACGATTACCTTTCCTGTGTCAGGGGTAGTAAAGCCGCCTAATATACGCAGGGTAGTGGTCTTGCCGCAGCCGCTGGGGCCAAGCAAGGTGACGAAGCTGTTCTCCCTGATGGAAAGGTTCAGGTCGTCCAGGACCAGCTCGCCGTCAAAACTTTTTGATATGTGCTGTAAATCAATGAAAGGCTGGCTCATGATAATCAAAATCTCCTTTATCTTAATGTGATTAAAAACTTGGCGGTGAGCTCACCCACAGAAGAAGGGCCCCGTTCCTGCTTGTCAGGTAATGTTTCTTATCCGGCGTGAAGTAGAAGGACTCCCCTTTCTTTGCCTTGTATGTCTTGCTGCCTATGTGGATGGATATGCTTCCCTGGAGCACGTATCCGAATTCCTCACCTTCATGGGGATTATCAGGATAGGTGGAGCCTCCGGCCTTTAAGGTGAGGAGGATGGGCTCCATCACATTTTTCTGGGCATTGGGGATAATCCATTTGATTTCATTATTTAAGTCTGTATCAATTTTCTCAAAATAATCCTGTTTACCAAATACTACCTGTTCATCCGGCGTTTCATTGAAGAATTCACCGATGGTGGTGCCCAGGCACTGAAGAATGTCCATCAGGGTAGCTATGGATGGAGACGTCAGGTCACGTTCCAGCTGGGAAATGAATCCCTTGGAAAGCTCGGCCCGGTCAGCCAGTTCTTCCTGGGTCAGACCCTTTAACACCCGCAGTTCCTTTAGTTTACTTCCGATTTCCATGGAGCTCCTCCCTGTCTCGCGTTTCTGAACAAAAAGTTTACAAATACTAACTGACTATAAAAATAAGCAAAAAGTTTAGTAATAATAAACAAGCGCGAATTTCATTATACATTAAATCAGTGGTATGTCAATACCTTTTTGAAAGATTTGGCAGATAAGTTTAGGGACAAGTTTGGAGACGGACAGCGGGGGAGAATTTCACAAACTTCCAGTTAACAAATTCACAAATTTATGATATGATGTTTTTAGTCTAAATTGAAATAAAAACCGACGTAAATCAGGGAGGTACAGACAGGTATGAGCGGCAAATATATGGCATATGTAGGATCCTATTCCTACACCGGAAAAGCAAAGGGAATCACAGTGTTTGACGTGGATGTGGAAAACGGAACATTTAGGGAGAGGTGTGAGATGGAAGTGGACAACTCCTCCTATGTCATTGCTTCCAGCGATGGGAAAACCTTGTACTCCATTGCGGATGAGGGGGTTGTATCCTTCCGGATCCTGCAGAACGGAAGCCTTGCAAGACTGAACAGCGCTCCCATCCGCGGCATGAGGGGCTGCCACCTGTGTACTGATATGGAAGATAAATACGTGTTTGTGTCAGGCTACCATGACGGCAAGACCACGGTCTTAAGCCTTAACAAGGACGGTTCTGTGGGGCAGATTGTGGACGAGGTGTTCAACAAGGGATACGGCAGCGTGGCTGAGCGCAACTTCCGCTCTCATGTTACCTGTACCAGAAGGATGCCGGACGGCAGGTATGTTCTGTCGGTGGACAATGGAACGGACCAGGTAAAGGTATACCGTTTCAACGACAAGGATAAGAGGCTGTTTCAGGTAGATGCCATCCACTGCGACCTGGAGTCGGCTCCAAGACATTTCCGCTACAGCTCCGACGGACGTTTCCTTTATCTGATGCATGAGCTGCAGAATGTAATCTGCGTTTATTCTTATGAAACCGGCGACAGGGCGCCTGTGGTTGAGAAGATACAGACTATTTCCACCACCTCCACCAAGAATCCGGGCAATCTGACAGCGGCCTGCGCCATGAGGCTGTCTCCGGATGAGAAATATGTTTACTGCACCAATGCAGGTGAAAATACAGTGAGCATCTACAGCAGGGATGAAAAATCCGGTCTTCTCACCATGATCTGCTGTCTGCCTGTCAGCGGTGAATATCCAAAGGATGTGGCTGTATTCCCGGATCAGAGGCATATTGCGTCCATAAACCATGACAGCGGCAGCATCAGTTTCTTTGAAGTGGATTATGAGAAGGGTCTCATCGTTATGTGCGGACGAAGCGTCATGGTGAACGAGCCAAACTGCTGCGCCATTGCGAAGATTGGAAATTAGTCTGAGAGTTGGATTGATGAGATAGTAGAATTAGTGAGACAGCCGGATTAACGAGATAGTAGAATTAGCGAGATAGCGGGTTATAGATACAGGAGGACAGGAGACAGTATATGGCAGGTTCTGCATTGGGAACAATATTGAGAGTGACGACCTGGGGAGAATCCCATGGAAAGGGAATCGGCGTGGTGGTGGACGGCTGCCCGGCCGGACTGCCTCTGGAGGAAGGGGACATCCAGTCCTATCTGAACCGGCGAAAGCCGGGCCAGAGCAAGTTTACCACGGCCAGACAGGAAGGGGACCAGGTGGAAATCCTGTCCGGTGTGTTCGGGGGAAGGACCACCGGTACTCCCATCGCGCTGGAGGTGCGCAATACAGACCAGCGTTCCCATGACTACAGCAATATTATGGATATTTACCGTCCGGGCCATGCGGATTATACCTTTGACCAGAAGTACGGATTCAGGGACTACAGGGGCGGCGGACGGTCCTCAGGCAGGGAGACCATTGCCCGTGTGGCGGCGGGCGCCATTGCCTGCAGGCTTCTGGAAAGCCTTGGAATTACGGTCAGGGCGTATACAAGAGAGGTGGGCGGCATTTGTATTGCACAGGAGCGCTTTGACCTGGATGAGATGTGGAATAACAGGCTGTACATGCCGGATGCCAGGGCAGCAGCACAGGCAGAGGCCCGGCTGGAGGAACTGATGGCCGGGAAGGACTCCTGCGGAGGAGTGGTGGAGTGTATCATCCGCGGTATGCCTGCCGGAGCAGGAGAGCCTGTGTTTGAGAAGCTGGATGCCAACCTGGCCAAGGCCATGCTGTCCATTGGCGCGGTCAAGGGATTTGAGATAGGAGACGGCTTTGCCGCTTCCAGGGCACGGGGATCCGAGAACAATGACGGATTCGGCATATCTCATAAGGCAGCGGACGGCAGCCCGTATTTGAGCGGCAGGATTGAGAAGCAGACCAATCACTCAGGAGGTACACTGGGAGGAATCAGCGACGGAAGCGATATCGTGATGCGGGCAGCATTTAAGCCCACCCCCTCTATTGCCCAGCCCCAGCACACCGTGAACCAAAACGGTGAGGAGACCGTGGTGGAGATAAAGGGCCGCCATGACCCCATCATCGTGCCAAGGGCCGTAGTGGTGGTGGAAGCCATGGCTGCATTGACGGCGGCCGACATGCTGCTTCTGTCCATGACATCCCGGCTGGACCGGGTGCAGGCTTTCTTTGCCCGGGACAGGGTATAACATAACACAGGGATTCGATAAAAGGAGAAGAGAAATTATGAAAATTGCAATTGGTAACGACCATACAGCCATTGAGCTTAAGAACATAATCAGGGAGTTTGTGGAAGGAAAGGGCTATGAGGTCATTGACCTGGGAACCAATTCCACCGAGAGCTGCGACTACCCCATATACGGGGAAAAGGTAGGACGGGCCGTGGCTGACGGTCAGGCTGACCTGGGAATCGCTATCTGCGGCACCGGTGTGGGCATCTCCCTGGCAGCCAACAAGGTAAAGGGAATCCGGGCCTGTGTGTGCAGCGAGCCTTATACCGCAAAGCTGTCCAGAGTGCACAACAACTCCAACGTACTTGCCTTTGGCGCCAGGGTAGTGGGCAGCGAGCTTGCCAAGATGATTACAGAGGCATGGCTGGACGCTGAGTTTGAGGGCGGACGGCATGAGCGCAGGGTGAATATGATTATGGAGATTGAGAACCGGTAGGGGAAATGAAAAGGGCCAGAGTCAAACCTAAATATAGAGTATGATATCAGAAGTCCATAAAATGGCTTCCTTTCTATAAGCAGAAGTATTGAAGTGCTTCATAATATAGAAAGGAGGCCATTTTTATGATGTTCAGCAGAAAAGCTGAATCAATCAGCCGTCAGTAGTTCCAGGGAGTGACCAACAGGTCCTGGATGTGTACATTGGCGGGGGTGGACAGCAGGTAGGCGGCGATGTCGGCAATGTCTTGAGGGCGCAGCATACGGGCTAACAGGGAGGAATCCGGAGGCGTGGTTTTATGGGACCAGATAGTGGTTGCCACAGGGCCGGGACTGATGGAGGAGATGCGTATGCCTGTGCCGCGGTATTCTTCTATCAGTGTGTCAGTCATAGCCTTGGCAGCATATTTGGAAGCGGAATAGGGGGCATTGCCTGCTCCGGCTGCATGAGAAGCAGTGGAGAGGATGTTGATGATGTAGCCTGACTCCTGTTTTTTCATAATGGGAAGGACTGCCTGGGTGACACGGAACAGACCGTCTGTGTTTGTATGCATAATACGCAGGTATTCTTCTTCATTTACATCCTCAAATGGACTGGGAGCATGCATGCTGCAGCCTGCGCAGTTAAGAAGCACATCGATGCTCCCCATTTTCTGGGATGCCTGTTCTACGGCTTCGTGCACAGGGATATTCCGGGAGATATCGCAGGGGATAGTGAAAATGGTTCCTGGCCCAGTTTCGGGGCTATTGCGCTCTCCCGGGGTATTTTGGATGGTATGGACGGCGGCGGTCAGTTTTTCTTTACTGCGGGATAACAGGCATACGGAGTAGCCTGAACCATGGAGTTTCATGGCACAGGCCAGACCGATACCTTCGCTGCCTCCGGTAATCAGAGCTGTCTTATAGTTCAAGATGGTTCATCCTTTCTTGGAAAAAGGTCCTGTCATAGTATTTCCTTCATGTATTCCATGAAATGAGGAAGGGCTGTATCTGCATCCTGGATTTCAGGATGCCAGTGTTTTTCCCACTCAAAGCACAGGTATTGGTTATAACCGGCATTCTTTAACAGTGAGACGGCCTGACGGACAGGAACGGTTCCCTCTCCGGGCAGGGCGATGTCGAAACCGCTTTTTGAATAGACAGCGGAATCCTTAATGTGGACGTGGCGTATATAGGGAAGAAGCGTTTGGCAGGTGTATTCCATGGATTCACCAAACCGGTAGGGATGGAGAATGTCCCAGATTACCCCGGCTTCTCCCTCTATTCCTTCCAACAGCGGGAGGAGGGCGCTGCTGGTGCTGAAGTCATCGTGGGTCTCAAACAGCAGCTGAACACCGTAGGAAGCCGCAATCTGTATGGCTTCACCATAACCCTCTATATCACGGTTCAGGACCTCGCTGTATGTCTGACCATCCGGGATTGGCCCGCCGAATACACGCAGATAGGGACAGTCAAGCCCTTTTGCAATGGCACTGAATTTTCTTACCAGGTCCAGCTGTCTTTCTTTGTTGCCGGGATCCGGTTTGGCAAAGGATATACTGGTACCTACCACCAAAACCTCCAGCCCGGCCTGCTTGAATTTGCAGCATGTAGCGGCCAGGGCCTCCGGGGCAAAGTCCGGCAGTTCCCACAGATTAATGGTATTTTGGATGGTTCTTAATTCCACTCCTTCAAAACCGTAGCGCAGGGCCATGCGGACCAGAGCGTCCACGTCGCAGGATGGGCAGGACAGGGAGCTGAATGCTAATCTCATGGTTTATACCTCGAAAAGTGAGACACGGTCAATAAGTTCAACGGCAATTCCGTCAGGATCCTTAATGTTGCAGACATAGCCGTTGTTGGTTGCCAGGACACGGGGCTGGGTCAGGATTTCCACACCCTCGGCGGCCAGTCGTTCAGCCATGGCTCTTGTATCGGTAACGCGCAGAGCGAGATGTCCCATTAACGGTCCCTGGTGGGGCGTTTCGTTGTGCAGCAGCTCCAGGATATTGCGCCCCATATTCATGTACACCATGTCGAATCCGCGTTCTTCAAAGTGGTAGTTCTGAAGCATGGACATTTCCATATCATTGATATAAAAATCAATGCCTTCCTGAAGATTGTCTGCGAAGATAGAAGCATGATCAAAGTCCAGGACCTCAGTAGCAGGTTCCCAGCCCTCTTCTGAAAAGGATTCCAGACGTTCAATCAGTTCCACATTGGCTCCGTTGGGATCCTTTAAGAAGGCAATCTTTCCGCCGCCGGATCCGGCACGCTTAGGCATTACATGGAAAACATAACCCTTCTGGATTAATTCCGAGGCGGTTTTTTCTATGTCATCCACCATATAGGCGATATGGGCAATTCCGTATTCCGTATTTCCGTCCGGGTTCAAGGGGCTGAGAAACTCTATCATCTGAGTTCCAATCTGAACATAAGCGGCAATGGTGTGGGAAGCCGGAATATAAAGTCCCCTCGTAATTCTGGCACCGAAGTGCCTGGAGTAAAATGCCAGTGTCTTCTGGAGGTCCTTTACGTTGACTCCGATGTGATTAAATTCTTTTACCATAGTTGTATTCTCCTATTCTTTATTTTTATAAGCGGTCTGCCTATAAATTACAATTGGATGATAATGACAGCGGATTTGGTCAGCTGTCAAAAGAAAAATAAAAAAATGTATAAAATATATTGACAAGATTTAAAAAGTCTGTTTATAATAAACATATCAGATAAGTATTAACGTTAATACAAACTCTGTACTTGTATTATAATCATTCTTCTAAATATTTGTCAATATTTATTTTAAAATTAGCGAAATTCGCAAAAAATGCGATTAACAAACCGGTTTGATTTTGCTATAATAGTATTATCGATAATACAATAAGAGCGAATTAGGAGAATGGAAGTATGTATGAGGTAACATTAAAAGATATTGCAGAGGTAGTGGGATGTTCTGTTAATACAGTATCCCTGGCACTGAAAAACAGTCCAAGGATCAGCGAAGCAACCAGAAACAAGATACAGAAAGCGGCAAAAGATATGAATTATGCGTCCAACAACATGGCGCGTGCCCTGGTTCTTAAGAGGACAGGAACCATTGGCCTGATTATCCGTAACATTTCCAGCCTGCTTCTGACGTCGGAGGCCCGGTACATAGAGCAGTACCTGGAGCAGAATGGATATACTATGTATATGATAGCCAGTCACGACGATCTTGAGATGGAGGAGAAGGCTATTAATCTGATGCTCTCCAATAAGGTGGACGGTCTTATACTGAACACCAAGTATACGGACAACTTAAGCAGACTGGAAGGGCTCAGGGCCCAAGGTTTCCCGGTGGTGCTTCTCTCCGGGTTTGAACCAGCCCCTAAGGTGGACGCTGTGTATCCAAATCTTGTTAAAGGTGCGTACATTGCCACCAAGCATCTGATACAGATGGGACACGGCCGTATTATCTTTGTGGCCGGTGCAGATGATGAGGCGGGAGTCAGGGACCCCAAGTATATGGGGTATGCCAAGGCGCTGCGGGAGGCCGGAATAGAACCGTCCGCGGATATGGTCTGCCGACTGGGGTTCAATGATTTTAACATGGTAGGAGACGAGGCTCTTGGGAATCTTCTGCGAAAAGGCAAGACGGAGCAGGCGTTTTTAGTTAATCAGGACGAGCTGGCCATACCGGTTATCAAATTTCTGGATAAAAATGGGGTTAAGGTGCCCCGGGATCTGGCAGTCGCCAGTCTTGACAATATCCGGTTTGCAGAGAGCGCCATGGTTCCGCTTACGACGGTGGGGTATGATCTGCGGTATATATCACATCACGCCATTGACATACTGTTGGAAATCATTCAGGGGACGCGTTCAGAAGAAGAGTGCGAGAGTATAGCAGCGGAGCCTGAGTTTTTCATCCGTGAATCTTGTGGTTATTATCAAAGCTAAAGTGAATATAATGGAGGTTTAACGATGAGGTTAATGAAAGAAACGTTAATGAGGGCTGGGAGCGCAGTGATGGCAGGTATCATGGTACTTGGTCTGGCCGGCTGCCAAGGGGGAACTGAATCAGGCGGATCATCTGCTGCGAAGAATCCGGGAACAGAGCAGGCTGGGAGCAGCCAGGCATCATCGGATGCCCCTCAGGATTTGACAATCTGGATGGGAAGCTGGTGGGAGGATCAGATACCCGCAATTGTAGAGGCATATAAAGATGTTAAGCCCAATGTAAATCTTACCATTGAAGCGCTTCCTGTCAATGGGTATGTGGATAAGGCTGTGACTACAATCCTGGGCGGCGGAGGCCCGGATATCCTGGCGGTGGATGTTACCCAGATGGGAACGCTGGTGGATAAGAACCTGCTTCTTCCATGGGATGACAAGATTCAGGATATGGATCTGTCTGATTTCGCAGCGGTCATAGACGGAGGAAAGTTTGACGGCACATACTACGGACTTCCATACCGCACAAGCAGCTCCATCATGTATTATAATAAGACCATGTTTGATGAGGCGGGAGTGGCCTATCCTGAGGAGGGTTGGACCTATGATGATATGCTGGAAATAGCAAAGAAACTGACAATTCCCGGAGAGCAGTACGGAGTCGGCATCGCAGCCAGCAACGCGGACCCGTCCAATGTGTTTATGACCCTTTCTCCTATAGTCTGGTCCTATGGGGCAGACTTCCTGAATGAGGATCAGACTGAGTGTACGCTCAATACACCTGAGGCTATGGAGGCGGTGCGTTTCTTTACTGGCCTTTACACAACGGAAAAGGTCACTCCTGAGGGTGTCATCAACTATACAATGACAAAGGATATCATGCCTTTGTTTATTGAGAACAAGGTTGGCATGATGATGGGCGGAGACCAGAACGCGGTTGAATTTGATACCAATTATCCGGACCTGAAATACGGATTCTGTGTGCCTCCCAAATCTCCGGCCAGCTCAGGCGGATGGATGTTCACAGTTCCTGTTACAGCTAAGAATCCAGATGCCGCCTTTGATTTTGCAAAATGGTTCTTACAGCCTGAGGTTTTAGGCGAGCTGACAATCCGCATTCCTGCCAGAAAGGGAGCCACGGAATACGGAATCTGGAATTCGCCATTGTACCAGACTGTATTAGAAAGCGCTATGGAAGGACGCCTGAACCCCACCACGCCTGCCTGGACCGATATGCAGAAGATTATTATTGTAGAGCTGCAGAATATCATGCAGGGGGCAAAAACAGTTGAACAGGGCTGCGAGGATATGACACGTCAGTGCAACGCGCTGCTTAAATAAACGTCGCAGAGCGGCCAGGAGGAGGAGAATATGGGACGTAGGTTTCGTGCTGTGCGCACCCCGGATATACAAAAGAAAAGGGCACGCACCGGAATGATGTTTGTAGCACCGTGCACGGTTGTGGTACTTTTGATGATGATTGTTCCTATTTTGCGCACTGTATCGTTCGCATTTTCGGAAGTAACCCTGCCTTCCTTTGATACCCGGTTCATAGGGACCGACAATTTTGAAAAAATTATTTCTCTGGAAGAGTTTCCCACAATCGTGAAAAATACGGTTGTGTGGATTGTGGGGACCGTGATCCTGAGGGTGTCATTGGGGTTCCTGGCTGCGTTTATCATGGACGGCCAGGGCAAGCCCATAAAGGCTGTAAGGCTTCTGGCCCTGCTTCCCTGGACCGTACCCAGTATTGTGTCGGCTAATACATGGCGTTGGATGCTGCAGAGTGATTTCGGACTGATTAATGGAATGTTTAAGAGTGTGGGACTGGAGTCCTGGGGGCGTTTGTGGCTGAGCACGGCGCAGACAGCGTTGCCCTCGGTACTGGTGGCATATGCCTGGGCAGGATTTCCTTTTGTCATGATGATGATACTGGCTGGGCTCCAGGGAATATCAGGTGAGATGTATGAATCCAGTGCCATCGACGGGGCAAACCGGATTCAGCAGTTTTTTTACATCACCATTCCGTCCCTGCGCTCCGTAATTATCATGGTGGTGGTGCTGGAGGTAGTCAATGCCATTAACGCCTTTGACCTCTTATTTGTACTTACAGGCGGAGGTCCTGGAACATCCTCGGAAATACTGGGCCTGCTGATATACCGCCTGGGCTTCACAAGATTTGATTTTGCAGGAGCGTCTGCGGCAAGCACGCTGCTGATTGGAGCGGCGTTAGTATGCTTTTTGTTCTATGCCCCCACGCAGATCCGCAAGAAGGGAAGGGATAACGGATGAAACGAAAAATAACGCTTGCCGGCTTGATAAAGCTTGCCTTAATACTTGTAATCTGCGCCTTTAGTATATTTCCAATCCTATGGTGCCTGAGCACGTCATTAAAGCCTGAAAATCAGATTTACAGCATGCCGCCCAGATGGATACCGGAGACCATAACCCTGTCCCACTATGGGCAAATCCTAAAAGACTCCAATATGCTCCATTATTTCAAGAATACCGTAGTTCTGGCTACGGGAACCACGCTGATTACCATGGTGGTCAGCGTGCTGGCGGCCTATGGGTTTTCACGGTATAAATTTACAGGCAGCAAGTGCCTTATATGGACCATACTCTTTGCCCGTGTCATGCCCCGTGTGGCTGTTATCATACCATACTACATTATCCTTAAGGAACTAAAGATGATTAACACATACCGCGGTCTGATTCTTGTGTACCTGACCATCTGTCTTCCTGTGGCGGTGTGGATGTTAAAAGGCTATTTTGACAACCTGCCCATTGAGGTGGAGGAAGCCGCTGTGGTGGATGGCTGTTCCCCATTCCGGGTACTGATAGAGATTGTGATACCTATGTGCAAGCCTATTTTGGCGACAGTGGCAATGAATGCCTTTGTACTCTCATGGAATGAATTCCTGTTTGCCCTTACCATGACAGACGGTAAGGCCATGCGGCCCATCGCTGTGGGGCTGGCATTCTTTATTGACGAGATGGGCGTACACTGGGGGCCTCTGATGGCTGCATCCATACTGATGAGCGTGCCGGCAGTCATATTCTTCTCCCTGGCCCAGAATCAGATGGTAAAGGGACTGAGCGCAGGGGCTGTAAAGGGCTAGTGCTGCGCTGCACAGTACTATGTATGTTCAGATAAATAACTGCGGACGAACAGCAGTGAAAGGAATAAAAATATGAAAAGAGTTGTTATAGGCATCATTGGCAGTGGGTTTGCGGCTGAGCTGCACGCCTGCGCGTACCAAAAAGTGTGCGGGGTTGAGGTTGTACTTAAGGCAGTATCCTCGCTGGACCCTGCGGCAGAGGAATTTGCAAGGCGCTATGGAATTTCCGCGGTTTATGAGGATTATCATGAGATGCTTAAGGACCCGGAGATAGATATGGTGGACATCATAGCTCCCCCCTGTCTACATGCTGACATGGTTATGGATGTGGTCAGAAGTAAAAAACATGTCATCTGTGAAAAACCCCTGACCGGATTTTTTGGAAAAGGAGAAGAGGAACTGACAGGCAGCATTTCAAAAGGCGAGATGTACGAGACTGTAAGGCGGGAACTGGATGTGCTGAAGCGTGAAGTGGAACAGTCAGGTTGTCTTTTCATGTATGCTGAGAACTATATATATACGCCGGCCCTGCAAAAGAGCCTGGAGTTTCTGGACGCCCAGCGGGAGCGGATTCTGTTCATGCGGGCAGAGGAGAGCCACAATGGTTCTCATGCGACTCACGCCGCATACTGGAAGATGAGCGGAGGCGGCTCTCTGATTCGCCAGGGCTGCCATCCGCTGTCGGCAGTCCTGCTGCTCAAGGAGCGGGAAGGCAGGAGACAGGGCGTGGATGTCCGGGTTACCGGTGTAACCGCAGATATGGGAAATGTGAGCAATATGCTGTCACCGGAGGAACATTCCTATATTGACGCCCATCCTGTGGATGTGGAAGATTTGGCTAACATGACCATTACTTTTTCTGACGGCAGCAAGGCAGTTATCATGGCTGGGGACATGGTAGTGGGAGGCGTTAAAAACCTGGTGGAAATCTATACCAATAAAAGTGTATACCATTGCAATATGGCCGCTACCGACGGACTGTATACATATCACAGCAGCGGGGAAAACCTGGAAGATGTGTATGTGACAGAGAAGCTGGGAACCAAGACCGGCTGGCAGAAGGTATTTCTGGAAGAGGAAATCATGCGGGGGTATGTTGGGGAATTACAGGACTTCGTGGAATGCGCCGCATATGGCAGGCAGCCCCTTTCCGGTTTTGTGCTGGCTTCCCGGACAATTGAACTTGTATACGCGGCGTACAGGTCTGCCTGGGAGGGCAGAAGGATTACACTGGATTTGTAATACGGTGCGAGGTGGCTTATGAACTATTTAGTGTTTGATATTGGCGGTACCAGTGTGAAATATGCCCTGTCAGACCAACTGGGAAATCTGAGCCATACCGGTTTCTTTCCAACACCGGGTACGAATGCCAAGTCCCTGCTGCAGTCTATGGATGACGTGCGTCTTCGCATAGGCGGGAAACAGCCGATAGATGGGGCAGCCGTAAGCTGTCCTGGAGCGGTGGACCCGGTGACTGGTGTAGTCCATGGAACCAGCGCGGTTCCATGCATTCACGGTATACCCTTGCGGGAAATGCTGTCCGGCCGCTTTGGCGGTCTGCCTGTCTCAATTGAAAATGATGCCAGGTGTTTTGCGTGGGGAGAACAGTGGAGGGGCGTGGCTGTGGGAAAAAAACATTTCACGGCAATCACAATTGGTAGCGGCATTGGCGGAGCCATAGTCCATGACGGAAATGTGATACACGGAAGCCATTTATGCTGCGGCGAGGTTTCTAATTTTCCAATGGGGGATCCGAACAGGGAAGGCGGACTGTGCCAGTGGTCGGACTATACCCCTGTTAATCTGGCTAAACGGTATGGGAAAGTGCTGGGCATGCACCTGACCGGTAAGCAACTGTTTGAGTTGGCTGACAATGGAGATGAAACAGCTGCGGAATACCTGGACAAATTCTATTACTATACAGCGCTGGGATGTATACTGATCCAGTTTGCCTTTGATCCGGAAATCATTGTGATAGGCGGAGGGGGCAGCGCAAGACCAGGCCTTCTTGAAGAGCTAAATGAGAAGACGGGGAAAATACTGAGGGATGGCATGGGGTATAGCTTTTTAAAACCTGAGTTTGTCATAAGCAAAGATGCAAATGATTCTAATTTACGGGGGGCGCTGTATTGCCTGCTCCGAAAAAAAGAGGAGAAATAGATATGGAAGAATACAGGTTCCGTCAGGGATTCCTGTGGGGAGGCGCCTGTTCAGGTCCTCAGTGTGAAGGGGTATTTCCGGGGGACGGAAAACAGGACAGCATATGGGAACAATGGTATAGGGAAGATCCCAATGCATTTTACCAGCAGGTAGGACCACAGTTCACATCTAACTTTTACCAGAATTATCAGGAGCTGATTCCCATGATGCGGGAATGCGGCATCACTTCTTTTCGGACCTCTATCCAGTGGTCGCGGGTAATGACCGACAGGGAGGGAACCATAAATCCTGAGGGGTTAGCGTTCTATGACCGGTTGGTGGATGCGCTGATTGCCAATGGCATCCAGCCAATGCTATGCCTGCTTCACTTTGATCTTCCAATGTACTGGATGGAGAAGGGGGGCTTTGAACGCAGAGAAACAGTGACTGCATTTGCCAGGTATGCCAGGCTGTGCTTTGAACATTTCTCAGACAGGGTAAAAATGTGGTTTACATTCAATGAACCGGTGGTTATACCGGAGCAGGGATATCTGTATCAGCATCATTATCCCCTGGTCAGGGATGGAAAAAGGGCAGTACAGGTGGCATACCATATCCAGCTGGCCAGCAGCATGGCAGTACGGGAATTCAGGAAAATGAATAGTCCGGGACAGATTGGCATAGTTACGAACCTGACTCCTGCCTATTGCCAGGACCCGGATAATACCGAGGACCAGAACGCCTCTCAGGCGGTGGACCTGATATTCAACCGTTCCTTTCTGGATCCGTCTGTGAAAGGTGAGTATCCTAGGGAATTGGTATCACTGCTGAAAGACAATTCCGTGCTTCCATCCTATCATTCTGAAGACTTAGACCTAATACGTGATAACACTGTAGATTTTGTAGGGGTGAATTATTATCACCCCCGGAGAGTCAGACACAGGCAGGCGCCTTTTGTGTCTAATGTTTTTATGCCGGACAAATACTTTGAATATTATGTTCCGGAAAACTGCCGTATGAATATATCCAGGGGATGGGAAATCTATGAAAAGGGCATCTATGACATCGGAATAAACCTGAGAGACAACTATGGAAATATCCCGTGGATGGTAACGGAAAATGGGATGGGGGTTCAGGATGAAGAACAGTTCATGGACAAAGACGGTATGGTGCAGGATGACTACCGCATCACATTTATCAAAGACCATCTAAAGTGGCTGCACAGGGCAATACAGGAAGGATGCGCCTGCTTTGGCTATCATATGTGGAGCCCCTTCGACAGCTGGTCCTGGTCCAACGCATACAAAAACCGGTATGGCCTGATTCGCATTGATATAGCTAAGGAAGCAAAGCCCACCTACAAAAAGTCGGCCCAATGGTTCAGACAGCTTTCAGACCAAAATGGTTTCACAGACAAGGATGGCGCGCCCTGTAAATAAGGCGCGCCATTATTCTTATAGATTAATAGTTCTCAACTTTCCTCTCAAAATAAGCCTTAGGATGAGCACAGCAAGGACATACCTCAGGAGCTTCCGGTCCTTCGTGGATGTATCCGCAGTTTCTGCACTTCCAGCCAAGAGGCGCATCGCCCTTGAAGGTCTTGTCGTTCTTTAAGCTTTCTAACAGCTTGTTATACCTTCTCTCATGTGCAGCCTCAACCTTGGCAACCAGTTCAAACTTAACAGCCAGTTCCTCGAAGCCTTCTTCCCGTGCTTCACGGGCCATGCGGGCATACATATCAGTCCACTCGTAATTCTCACCTGCTGCTGCGTCAGCCAGATTCTCCTCAGGAGTTCCGATGCCGTGCAGCTCCTTGAACCACATCTTGGCATGCTCCTTTTCCTGGTCTGCGGTCTCCAGGTATAAAGCGGACATCTGCTCATAACCTGCTTTTTTTGCAGCGGATGCATAATAGGTGTATTTGTTGCGTGCCTGGGACTCGCCTGAAAATGCGTCCTTTAAGTTCTGTTCAGTTTTGGTTCCTGCGTATTTTGATGCCATAAATTGTACCTCACCTTTCTCTTTTGTTTCGTTTTTTACTAGCTATAAATATTGTATCCTGTTATTTACAGAAATTCAATCTAAAAATCAATATTTTACTGCCATTCATTGATGGGGAAATATGTAATAAATAGTCTGAGCCTGATGTGGTTGGATGGGGATTATAATAAATATTTGGCAGATAAGAATACAGGCAGCCCTGGGGAGACTACCTGTATTCCTGGTTTGGAGGGTAAAATTGATTCTATGTCAAATTAGCCGAAATATCTGTTTAAAAGTCCTTCAAATGCCTTGCCGTGACGGGCCTCATCCTTAGCCATCTCATGAACGGTGTCATGGATTGCGTCCAGGTTCAGAGCCTTTGCTCTCTTAGCCAGGTCGAACTTGCCGGCGGTAGCGCCGTTCTCAGCGGCAACTCTCATCTCCAGGTTCTTCTTGGTAGAGGAGGTAACAACCTCGCCTAACAGCTCAGCAAATTTGGCAGCATGCTCAGCTTCCTCGAAAGCAGCCTTAGCCCAGTACATGCCAATCTCAGGATATCCTTCTCTGTGGGCAACCCTTGACATAGCCAGGTACATGCCGACCTCGGAGCACTCGCCTTCAAAATTAGCTCTTAAATCCATCATGATATCTTCAGGGGAACCCTGAGCCACGCCAACCTCATGCTCGCATGCCCATGTCATTCCTTCGGAAGCCTGCTCCTTGAACTTGGAAGCCGGAACACCGCACTGTGGACATTTCTCAGGTGCATTCTCGCCTTCGTAAACATAACCGCAAACTGTACATACCCATTTCTTCATAATCAATATTCTCCTTTTTCCTTCATTTTTTATTTGTTATTCGATAATAGTAATTGTTACTGATATTAATATAAACCATATTCCAGGATTTGTCAAGTGTTATTTTGTAAAAAGTTTCACTTTTTTGGTATTTCCGGCTCAAATGAGCCGGATGAAACTAAAGGCAGAGATGTGATACTTAAAGCCGGATTTAACCGAAGTATCTCTTCAGCAGACCCTCAAATGCCTTGCCGTGACGGGCCTCATCCTTAGCCATCTCATGAACGGTGTCATGGATTGCGTCCAGGTTCAGAGCCTTTGCTCTCTTAGCCAGGTCGAACTTGCCGGCGGTAGCGCCGTTCTCAGCGGCAACTCTCATCTCCAGGTTCTTCTTGGTAGAGGAGGTAACAACCTCGCCTAACAGCTCAGCAAATTTGGCAGCATGCTCAGCTTCCTCGAAAGCAGCCTTAGCCCAGTACATGCCAATCTCAGGATATCCTTCTCTGTGGGCAACCCTTGACATAGCCAGGTACATGCCGACCTCGGAGCACTCGCCTTCAAAATTAGCTCTTAAATCCATCATGATATCTTCAGGGGAACCCTGAGCCACGCCAACCTCATGCTCGCATGCCCATGTCATTCCTTCGGAAGCCTGCTCCTTGAACTTGGAAGCCGGAACACCGCACTGCGGACATTTCTCAGGTGCATTCTCTCCCTCGTAAACATAACCACAAACTGTACATACCCATTTCTTCATAATCAATATTCTCCTTTTCCTTTATAGCGTTTCGTGTGAATCCTTGGGATTCATTTATTTGACTAAATCAATAATAGTAATTGTTACTGATATTAATATAAACCACTTTGTGAGTTTTGTCAATAGATATTTAAAATTTTTTTAAAACCTGAAATAATAAAATGTGAGCATAAAATATGAGAATCGATAAGCAGGGGGATGGGTTAATATAAAGGACAGCAGGGAAGAATTGCATAATAGAATAGTAAAGAAGAATAGAAAAGAAGAATAGAAGGGTGGGAAAGAGGATTAGAGAAGAGGATTGGAGAAGAAGAGCGAATAAAGGAAAACAAATAAGAGAAATAGATAAGAATAACAGATAAGAAAAATAAATAAGAAAAAGGATAAGAAAAACCAAATAAGAAAAACAAATAAAGAAAATAGGCAAGGAATAAAGAGAAAGATAAACCGGAGAAAGGGATTAAAAAGGAAGAAGTTGAAAAAGGAAAATCAAAAAAGAAATATCCCGAAAGCCGCAGAGGGAACATATGGCGCCCGGCCGGCACCGTGGAGGACTTTGGGGATATTTCTTTATAATTTCCTTATGTTATGATGCGTATTCAATTAATAAAATAGTCACTGTATGTTAAACAGCCCTGGTCCAGGCTGTTCAGGAAGCTGCCCAGCAGGGTGCTGAATTCCTGGGCCTTGACGCCGTCCATGTGGCCGTCGTAGTCCCAGTACCCTTCCATACTGCGGTCCATAAGCTCCGGCTTCATATAATTGAAGTTATAATATTCCAGGCCCAGACCTTCTAAGAGGTTCTTAAAGTACTGGTGGGACTGTTCATAGGAACCGGCAAATTTATCAAGGGTTTCCTGGGGGACAGGTGTGGTGATGACAGTCAGTTCAATGCCGTTTTTCCGGCAGAACGTGGCTATGCGGTTAAAATATAGCTCTGCCCCGGGCTTTACCTGGCTCTCATCCCAGGGGATGTTGTTAAAGGTGCCTTTATCCTCGCCTGCTACCCGGTCCCGATAGATAAAGCCCCGGCCCGCGTAACGGCCTCCCGGGATTTCCAGGACAGATGGGTCATAGTTTTTATAGGCAGTGCTTTGCTTGCGGCGTATGTGGTCCGGGACCTGGCCTATTAGGTTGCGGTAGTAGCTCCACGGAGCCAGTGCAGAGCGGAAATCCAGATTTATGATTTTATCCAGGAAATAAAAAAACTTGGACCTGGAAGCCGGGAACTCCTGATAGAAGAAAATCTGGGTGGATCCGCTTCGCTGTTCATTCATCCAGTATGAAGGGTCCAGCTCGTATACAACGCGGGACGGCGACTGGGTTTCACAGGCAAGCCGCAGCATATGGTACATATCGTCCGGATAGGCGTCTGCCATACATAGACTGACGGAGCTGCCGCCGGAGGCAGCATCCACGGAAAAGGGGTCAATGCCATACTGCCCATGGGAGGTGCCGATGAAGATTGTGTCGTATGTCTCTCCGTTTCTAAGGTTATGAAGATTGATTCTCACGGAGCTTGGGGGTATAAAACCATAGTTGAGAGCTGACGTGATGCATATGCACAGGGCCAGGAACAGGAAGGCCTTCAGCCACTTTGGGAGCCATTTGCGAAAACGGCCGGCTTCTTGGTTAGAATTGGGCATATATAAAACCTCCTCCCGTCATGGTAATCTGGCCTAGCAGCGGTATGGAAAAGAGCAGCATCAGATAGACGCACCATCTGGCGGCCAGCGGCTTTGCGGCCAGGGTATCCCGTATGTTGACATGGTTTTCCTGGAGAAGGCTGACTGCCAGCAGGACAGTGCAGGAAAGGGCCAGGGCGGCATAGTCCTTGAGATCCAGGCCCAGCCTGAGAAGGCTGCCGTCCCACAGGGCAGCCAGGGAAAATCCTGTAACAGTATTCTTCATCATGGTCAATGCGGCTCCCAGGCTTACAGCCATATCAAAATACCAGCTGATATTTACAAGAAGGAAGGTTCTTAAAATCCGGACCGCCATCCAGGGCCTGGATTCAACTGGTATGTGCAGTTTGCGGGCCATTTCCCCATAAAAGGGGGCAAACAGGTTGCTGGCGGCAATGATGATTCCGTTATAAAGTCCGTAGACAATGAATTTCCAGGCAGGTCCGTGCCACACGCCCACCAGAAAGAATACCAGCAGATTGGCGATACATACAGGCAGCACCCTGCTCACATGCTTTCCAAAATGTTTTTTACAGAATTTTCCGAATTTGTTCATGCCCTTTGAAAGTGAAAAGGGATAGAACACATAGTCCTTCATCCAGGTGCCCAGTGTGATGTGCCAGCGGTGCCAGAAGTCTGATATGGACTGTGCAAAATAGGGGCGTTTAAAATTGGCATCCAGGGATATGCCGAAGCACTCTGAGGCGCCCATGATTACATCCATGCCTCCTGAGAAATCGCCGTAGAGCTGAAGGGAATAGCACAGTACACCGGCCATCACCAGGATGCCGCCATAGGACTGGTAATTGCCGAATACTTCGCTGACAACCACCGCAGCCCTGTCTGCTATGACGATTTTCTTGAAATACCCCCAGAGCATGAGCTGAAGTCCTCTCTCTATGCGGGTAAGACTAAAGTTCTTCTGCCCGTAGAGCTGGGATGCCAGACGGTCGTACCGGCCAATGGGCCCCTGGAGAATCTGGGGGAAGAAGGAGACAAAGAGGGCAAAACGGAACGGATTGCGGTCAGGCGCGTATTTACCTCTGTATACGTCAATGAGGTAGCCCATGGACTGGAAGGTGTAAAAGGAGATTCCTAAGGGCAGCAGAAGCTTTGCAGAGGAAAAATGGGTACCGAAAAGAAGGTTCATGTTATCTGCGGCAAAATTGCGGTATTTTAATGCTGCCAGAATGCCGAAGTTTACAAAGAGGACCAGGGCAGTAATCCATTTCTTGCGCTGTTTGAACCGCGCCTTTAAGGCTTTTTTTTCGTCTGGGGAAAGGGGCTGCTGAGGATTGGCCGGGCGCCGGAGGCGGTCCGGATCGCGCGCCAGAGTTCGGTCCAGGGCGCAGGCCAGAGCGCGGTCCGTGTGCTCCAGCCACAGCCCGCCCAGAAAGGTAGTGGCGGTAGTGGTCAGGATGAACACTACCGCCGCCGGGCCGGAGGCCAGATAAAATATATAGCTGAATATAAGCAGCCATACCCACTGGAGCTGTTTTGGTATCACATAATACCCGGCTACTGCTGCTGCCAGAAACAGCAGGAATTTCATTGAAAGAAACGACATGACATACTCCTCTAATTGTCCTTAAGGCGCTCTACCATGTTCCAGAGGGCCTGGGCAGAGTTGAAATTCTCCGGAACAATGTCCACCGGTGATATCTCGATTCCGAAGGCATCATTCAGTTCGCTGACAATGGACAGGATATCAAAGGAATCCAGATATCCGTCATCAATCAGGCCTGTGCATGTCCTGAAATCCACGGTGGGTTTTATGTCTTCTAACAGTTCTAATAATTCATCCATTTTATTGTTCTCCTTTTATGTGTCAGAGCATTTTTAAGAATTGCTCTGTGATTGATATATCTCCATGGCAGAGCCGTCGTTAAGTATATCTGTGGGCAGGGCGTCCCGCACCAGGGAAAGGCCGTGTTCCTGTGTGCAGGTAAGGACCACGGGCAGCTTCCGGCTCAGAAAAAGGTAAATGCCCTCAGTTACGGAGTAAGCGCCGATACGGTCAAATACCAGCAAATCCCCTGTCATCAGGCCGTCCAGGGGCAGATTTTTTACAAGTATATCCCCTGATGTGCAGAGGGAGCCGCATACGGTCCAGCGGTCGCCGGAGGTTTGTGATGCCGGAGGGCGGGCCGGATTGTCCTGGGGTATATACCGGTAAGCAGGCACCTTCATGGCCATGGTCTGACCATAATAGTTGACGTGGTTAATGCCGCCGTCCACAATGCAGTAATTCTGTCCCTGGCTTCGTTTCACGTCCGCCACGCGGGTCAGATAGCTGCCGCAGGGAGCGGCCAGGAAACGGCCTGCCTCGAGAAAGATTATACCTTTAAAATGCAGGGAATCAAGGGCTTTTTTGAATTCCTGCAAAAGAATTTCTTCGTCCGCCTGCTCCTGCCCTTCAAAATAAGGTATCTGGAAGCCGGGGCCGTATTCCAGCTCCCGAAACTCAAAATCCAGATGTTCCCTGACAAAATCCATAAATGAATCCAGCTTGACCAGCTCTTTCTCTATCTTTTCCATCCCCTTTTTCTGGGTTCCGGAATAGTACTGGAGGCCTGCCAGGTCCAGATGGGGATAGGAGTCCCGATTACGGATTGAGGCGAGGATATCCTCCTCATCCATCCCAAACTGGTTGCCGCTGGTCAGGCGCAGAAGCACCCTGACCCCGGTGCGGCCTGCGGCGCCGGCACAAGCCTCTAAAAGCCTGAGCTGATTTAAGGATTCAGCTGTGTAGGTTCCGGCTCCCTGCTCTGCCATGACCGAGCGGATGTGGGATTCCTCCTTATTGACACCGGAAAGGACGATTTTCTGGGCCGGCACACGGGCGCGGCGGCAGATGGCATACTCTCCCGGGGAACAGACTTCCAGGCCGCCGGCTGTCTGGGCAGCGGCAGCTGTCAGGAAGGGGTTGGCCTTCATGGCGTAATAGATGTTCACCTGTTTTCCAAGGATTTGTTCCATGCGGCGGATACGTGAGATAAACACGTCTAAATCAAAGATATAGCAAGGCGTGTTGTATGTCCGGGCAGCTTCCTGCAATATATGGTTATCCATAAAGCCTCCTGAGTGCCTGCCGGTCCACTTTGCCGTTTTTGGTACGTGGAAGTTCCGTCAGGTTTCTGTATAAAGCGGGGAACATGTAGCGCGGCAGGAGATGTTCCAGGCCTACGGCGATGTCCCTTTTGACAGCGGATCCCTCATAGAAGGCCGCAATCTTATTTTTTTCTTCCAGGAACAGGCATACCGCCCTGTCCACACCCTCCACGGTTTCAAGGGCAGCCTCAATCTCGCCAAGCTCGATCCGGTGTCCCATGTGTTTGATCTGAAAATCCTTCCGCCCGTTGAAATACAGAAGTCCGTCCCTGCCGTAGCAGGCCAGGTCGCCGGTCCTGTATATAATCTCAGGATAACAGGGATTTAAGGGGTTCTGGACAAAGGCCGTTGCAGTTCGTTTTGGATCCCTGTAGTAGCCCAGAGCCAGAGCGGTTCCTGCCACACAGAGTTCGCCGTTTTGTCCGGGTTCTGTGACCAGCCTGTTACTTTCATCCAGCAGGAATACTGTTTCGTTGGGAAAGGGTACTCCGATGGGAAAGGGGGTTCCGGGTTCAAATTCCCGGTCCACCACATAGTATGTGCAGTTGCAGGTAATCTCCGTGGGGCCATACAGGTTTACAAACAGGGCATCTGGCAGGTAACTGCGCCAGGTATTCAGATGCTTTACCGGCATGACCTCTCCGCTGAAGAGAATCTTATTCAGATGGGACGGAACGCGGTAGGTAAAGCCTTTCAGGGTGGTAATGATGCACAGGGCGGAGACGGCCCAGATGGCCGTGGTGATTTTCCTGTCGCACAGGTAGTCCAGAAGGCCGGTGGGGATGGAAAACAGCTTCTTAGGAATAATTTCCAGCGTAGCTCCGGTCTTAAGGGCGGAGTAGATGTCCTTTACAGATACATCAAAGTCAAAAGGCGCCTGATTGCCGATGACATCATCCTGTGTGATATGGAACAGGTCCGTAAAATGCTGGATGAAGTCAATGACGGAGCGGTGGCTCACCACCACACCCTTGGGCACGCCGGTGGAGCCGGAGGTGAAGATTCCGTACAAGGGGTCCGTATCAGCGGCCTGCCTGCGGATGGATGCAAGGAGACTGCTGTTCAGAGCGTCATCCGGCAGAGACTTTAAGTCCTCCAGGAACAGTATCTCACCTGAAAAGGAGATACCGCCGGCCAGGTCAAGGCTTTCTTTATCGGCAATCATAAGGTCCGCCTTAAGGATGTCCAGAATCCGGTTCAGACGTTCGGCCGGCTGGTTTGCATCCAGGCAGACATAAAAACAACCTGCCCGGACAATGCCCATAAAGGCGCCCAGGGTAAATACATTTTTTTCTGTCAGCACGGGTACAGGTCGGCGCGGGCCTGTTTTCTGTGCCAGAACGCTGCCGATTCTCATAGACAGGTCTGACAGCCCGCGGTAGGTAAGGCTTGTATGTTCATCTGCAAAAGCCGTTTTCCGGGGATAAGCTTCTGCGGATTCTTCAAGAAAACTAAGAATATTCTGTATCAATAATAGGACCTCCCACAGCAGGTATTTTTTAGCATTTTCGTGCTTAGTCTAGCACAGATGGATAAGGGGTTCAAGGCTTTAATTATGAAGATTCTATGACAATTGCCCGGTACAGTACAAAACAGCAATTGCAGGACACATTCCGGACAGAGGATTTCAAACGCAAAAAAGGAGAAGAGCGCACTCTTCTCCTGATTCTGTAAAAGTCATAAGCCGGATACCGGCGATTTCTTAGCCGAAGTATCTCTTCAGCAGACCCTCAAATGCCTTGCCGTGGCGGGCCTCATCCTTAGCCATCTCATGAACGGTGTCATGGATTGCGTCCAGGTTCAGAGCCTTTGCTCTCTTAGCCAGGTCGAACTTGCCGGCGGTAGCGCCGTTCTCAGCGGCAACTCTCATCTCCAGGTTCTTCTTGGTAGAGGAGGTAACAACCTCGCCTAACAGCTCAGCAAATTTGGCAGCATGCTCAGCTTCCTCGAAAGCAGCCTTAGCCCAGTACATGCCAATCTCAGGATATCCTTCTCTGTGGGCAACCCTTGACATAGCCAGGTACATGCCGACCTCGGAGCACTCGCCTTCAAAATTAGCTCTTAAATCCATCATGATATCTTCAGGGGAACCCTGAGCCACGCCAACCTCATGCTCGCATGCCCATGTCATTCCTTCGGAAGCCTGCTCCTTGAACTTGGAAGCCGGAACACCGCACTGTGGACATTTCTCAGGTGCATTCTCGCCTTCGTAAACATAACCGCAAACTGTACATACCCATTTCTTCATAATCAATATTCTCCTTTTCCTTTTTTATAATGATGGCCAGGAGCCGGACAATGGATGTCCGGGCATCCTGACAAGATGTTGATAATCAATAATAGTAATTATTACTGATATCAATATAAATCATTTAGGCTGGTTTGTCAATAGCTTTATCAACTTTTTTTTGTAAACAGCTGTTGCACCGCCCGTAGAACAGTACGTAGTGGCTGTCGATGATGCCCGGCGCATGTTCCTGGGCTTCCTTATTCAGGTCCTCCATGGCGCCTAATTCCATGTCGTAAACCTGATTACACTCGCTGCACACAAAATGGTAATGCTGACGGGTATCTCCATCAAAGTGAACAGCACCGTCCCCGCAGGTCAGCTTTCGTATCTCGCCGGTCTCAGCCAGCAGATTCAGGTTACGGTAAACCGTTCCCAGACTGATATTGGGAAATTCTTCACGGATGCTGGCGTATAGGGCGTCTGCCGTAGGATGGTCGTGACGATTCATCAGACAGGCTTTGATGGATTCCCTCTGACGGCTATACTTTAGAGCTTTCATCGCATCTCCTTCTCTATATAAAGATAATAATAATAGTTACTGTTTATATTTTAGCAGAAGATGGATACACTGTCAAGGGCTGAAAAATACCCTGCATCCATCTTATGAGGGAAGCAGGGTATCTAATACATATATCAGGTAGAAAGCATTATTTTTTAGGGGTATAGTCCAGACGTTCCTTTGCAATGCGGATGAATTCATGCGCGGCCCGGGACATGTAGCGGCCTTTGTGATAGCCGATTCCCAGGACGCCGTGTGCCCGGGTGTAGTTTAAGGCGTACAGATTCAGGTGGTTCTGCTCCAGGACCGCGCTGCGGTAGGAATGAGAGGCAGGGTCCGGGGACATGAACATTCTGGGATAAAAGGTGATTCCCATACCCTTGCCGCTGAGAGCCAGCACGGTTTCAATATTTTCTGTTTCCAGAACGATGCGGGGACTCATCTGGGCGTCCTCGAAAATCTCATCCGCTATGGTGCGCACACGATTCCCCTTTTTAAGCAGTACAAAGGGGCAGTGTTCCAGAAGGCGGATATCAGAGGCGGCGCGGAGCTTTTCCTTTATCTCCTCTACCTGGCCGGGATATGCTTTTTCCAGTGTCTCATCCGGGACCACCATAAGAATCTCTTCATTACAGATGGGAACTGTTTCCACATTTTCCGCTGTAAAGGGAAGCAGATCAATCATCAGGTCGATGTTTCCGTGGAGCAGGTCTGAGGCCAGCTGGCTGGAATTTCCCTCCGCCAGGTGAAGCTCGATGCCCGGAAACTGGGACTGGTAGGTGGGCAGGATTTCCGGCAGGATGACCCTGCCGCGGGTATGGGAGACTCCGATGGAAAGCTGTCCTGTGGAGAAATCCTTTATGTCGGAGATTTCCTTGTAGGTCTCATCCCGCAGGTCCAAAAGCTCCCTGGCCCTGGTCTTTAGGGCCCTTCCCGCATAGGTAAGGGTCAGAGGGGAGGTGCGGTTGAAGAGAATTACGTCAAATTCCTTTTCCAGGTTGGATATATGGTTGCTCAGGGACTGCTGGGAGATGTAGAGCTTCCTGGCTGCACGGGTAAAGTTAAGCTCTTCGGCGGCTACCAGGAAATATTCCAGGTTCAGGAAATTAATCATGACTCATTTCCCTCCGAAGCGTTTCCCTCCTGTACGGTTTCCTCCTGTACGGTTCCTGACCGGTACAGGTGCCCGCAGCGTTCATCCTCCTGCTGGGCCAGGATGGCGGCTGCTTTGGGAAGAAAGCCGCACAGACGGTCAAGGGACGTGTTGACTATCAGCTCCTGCGGAAAGTCCACTTCCTCCAGAAGCGCGTGGGCAAAACCGTGATTGCCTGCGTCTGCTTCGCAGTGGGCATCGCTGTTTATGATGATGCTGGTGCCGTAGTGTCTGCACAGTTCCAGCATTTTTATATAATTATCCCTGGCTCCCACGCGGAAGCTTAATGGGTTTAAGGAGCTGTTGTTTACCTCCAGAAGTTTATGATGTTCTCCGGCGGCAGCCACCAGTGTGTCATAGTCTATGGGGAAACGGCTGTCATCCGGATGCCCGATAATATGAATCAGGGGATTTTTAAGCGCCCCCAGGTAAGCGCTGGTATTCTGAAGCGCCGTGCCGCTGTGGATACAGGGCTGGTGCAGGCTGGCAATGGCATAGTCCAGGGGTTCCAGGACGCTCTGTTCCAGGTCCACGGTTCCGTCATAATCCATAATATTCAGTTCCACGCCCATCATCAGCCTGACGCCGTAAAGGGTTCTTGGCAGGACTTTGAAATTGATGAAATGGAAGGAATGGCAGCTGCCGGGCATGGCAGGGGCATGGTCGGAGCATCCAAACAGGGACAATCCTCTGACCGAAGCCGAGTGAACCATCTCGTAAAGGGAATTATAGGCATGGCCGCTGGCTGTTGTATGTGTGTGCAGGTCCAGTAAATCTATCATGGAATGCAGGTCCTTTCTAGCGTACATTGAGACATTTTAGCCGCTGAATGCATCATATCATATTTTCAGGACAGTGAAAAGGCGTAAAAAGAGGATAAAAAATAAAAAAGGTATAATTTTCGTCATAAAACTATAGAAATATTAGGTGGGTTGTTGTTATAATGGTAAGGAATATATTTTGGTAAAATGTACAGAAGGCGAGGAGAGTAATTATGAGTGAAGAACTGAACAAAGAGCTGGAGAATGAAGTGACGGAAGAGGTAAAGGAGGCTGCACCCATGGAGACCATGGAGGATTACGCGGCTGAACTGGAGGCTTCCTATAAGACACTGAACCAGAGGCACATCGAGATTACCGAGGAGGAGAGCGGCCAGGGGGCGAAATGGGCCCAGTTCGCTCAGATGATGGAGGACAGAACCGTTGTCAAGGTTAAGATTGCCGAGGCGGTAAAGGGCGGCGTGGTCACATCCCTGGAGGAAGTGCGCGCATTCATCCCGGCATCCCAGCTGTCCACAGAGTATGTGGAGAAACTGGAAGACTGGCAGGGCAAGTATGTGGAGGCCGTCATCATCACGGTTGATCCGGAGAAGAAGAGACTGGTGCTTTCCGGACGCGAGGTGGAGAAGGAGAAAAAGGAAGCGCAGAAGAAGGAGCGCATGGCTCAGTTCAAGGCCGGTGATGTGGTGGAAGGCACTGTGGACAGCATTAAGCCTTACGGCGCTTTCATTAAGCTGGACGACGGCGTGGACGGACTGCTTCACATATCCCAGATCAGCACCCAGAGAATCAAGCATCCCAGCGCAGTCCTGACCGAGGGACAGACCGTAAAGGTTAAGATTCTCTCAGCACAGGAGGGCAAGCTGAGCCTGAGCATGAAGGTTCTGGCAGAACAGCAGGCAGACAAAGAAGAGCATGAGACATTTGACTACAAGGAAACCGGTTCGGTATCCACAGGGTTAGGCGACCTGTTAAAAGGGCTTAAACTCTAGGCTTAAGGTAAGGAGGGATAGGAATGACCAATATCCCCAAAGCGGACGACCAGGTTGACCAATGGCGTTCAGTGATGTTTCTCTATGATTCAGCACTAAAAAAGGTCAATACAAAGATTGAAATATTAAACAACGAGTTTGCGAACCGTTATGACTATAACCCTATCGAGCATATCAAATCCAGACTGAAATCAGCTGAAAGCATTGTCATGAAGCTTAAGAAGGACGGATACGAGGTAACCATTGAGAATATGATGGAGTGCCTCAGCGATATTGCGGGTATCAGGATTATATGTTCGTTCACGTCGGATATCTACCAGATAGCCGGCATGATAGCGGATCAGGGGGATGTGACCGTCCTTCATGTAAAGGACTATATCAAAAACCCCAAGCCCAACGGATACAAGAGTTATCATATGGTAGTAACTGTGCCGGTCTATCTCACAGATGGACCGGTGGAGACCAAGGTGGAGATTCAAATCCGTTCCGTTGCCATGGATTTCTGGGCCAGTCTGGAACATAAGATTGCGTATAAGTTCGAGGGCAATGCCCCGGAGAACCTGCTGAAGGAACTAAAGGCCTGCGCCGATATGGTGGATATACTGGATGCCAAGATGTTTTCACTTAACGAGGCTATCACGGCATTTGCCAGGGAGCAGAAAGAAAGGTCGGAAGAATCTTAAGTGAACCGATTGATAAAAGAGACAGACCAGGTAATTAAACTGAACCTGCGCCAGCTGGTGATTTTTGAAGTATTATTCCGGCTGGTTGCAGGTACATTCTATATCAGGCTGGTAAACCAGCTCTTAAGGTTCTCGTTGCGCATGGCAGGATACAGTTATCTGACCATGAGTAATATGGGGGCCTTTCTTCTGCGCCCGGCAACCATTGTCTGCGCCCTGCTGGCAGCGGCTCTGGGGATGGTGCTTATGGTGGTGGAAATCGGGGGCCTTATCACTGCCTACCAGGCTGCGGCCTATTCCATGCGGGTGGATTCCGTGTACATTTTAAAAGGCGCGCTGGGCAAGGCATGGGATGCGTGTAAGGGGAGGAACTGGAAGCTTCTCCCACTGGCTCTGGCTGATTATGTGATGATGAACAGCTATCTGCTGCTCAGGATTCTCACAAAGATAAAGCCCCTGAATTTTGTTATGTATGAAATCATGCATGCGCCGGCGGCACGGCTGGGCCTGGTGATGCTGGCCGCAGCCCTGGTGCTCATAGGGATACCTACCATGCTGGTGTTTTTTGCCTGTATGATTGAGCAGAAGCAGTTTCGCGACGGTTTCAGAAGGAGCATGGAGCTTTTAAAGGGACGCAGCCTCAGGGCAGTAGTCCTGCTGCTGGTTATGAATTTTGGGCTGGCAGCGGGGCTGGTTCTCATGTATGTGGTCATTGTGGTGGTATCTGCCGTGATTGTCACCCTGTTTGTGGACAGCTATGCGGCCATGGCTGTGCTGGCAGCTGTATGTACTAAACTGGAAGTGGTAGTGCTGTTCATTGGAGGGATATTGGCTCCCCTGGTGGACTTTGGGGCTCTGACCGTGATATATTACCAGTATGGAATGAAAAGCGCGCATGCAGCGCCCTGGGATTTTACCATGCCCTATGAACTGCATTTTAAGAGAAAATGGATACTGACCATAACAGGGGCCCTGGCGGGAGCCAGCCTGTTTCTTATATTCGATATGGTATACAACGGCACATCTCCTGACTGGGATGTGCTGGGGCAGACAGAGGTGACGGCCCACAGGGGAAGCTCCCGGATGGCTCCGGAGAATACCATGGCAGCCATTGAGGCGGCCATGGAAGAAATGGCGGATTACAGTGAGATTGATGTACAGACAACTGCGGACGGAATTGTGGTGGTGTGCCATGACCTGAACCTTAAGCGGGTGGCAGGGGTGGACCGCCGTCTGGGTACCATGACCTATGACCAGGTAAGCCGGCTGGATGTGGGCAGTCATTTCAACCCCAGCTTTGCCGGAGAGCGGATACCCACCCTGGAGGAAGTGCTGGAAGCCTGCAAAGGCCGTATGAAGCTGAACATTGAGCTTAAGAATATAGGAAATAGTTCCAGCCTGCCGGAGCAGGTGGCTGCCCTGGTCCGGGAATACGGTATGGAGGACCAGTGTGTCATCACGTCGGTTAAGCTGGGATATCTGGAGCGGGTAAAGGAGATGGCTCCTGAGCTGAGGACAGGATACATCCTGGCGGCTGCCTACGGAACATATTATGACAATGAGTATATTGATTTTATCAGCATCCGTTCCAGCTTTGTGGGAAGGAAACTGGTGGAAGCAGCCCATGAAAAGGGCAAGGCGGTCCATGTGTGGACCGTGAACAGCAAAACTGAGATAGAACAAATGAAACTGTTAGGTGTGGACAATATCATCACAGATTATCCGGTGCGGGCCAGGGAAATACTCTACAGGGAGGAAACCACCGAGACGCTTATGGAATATCTGAAAATGATGCTGAGATAAAAGGAGATAATAGCATATGAGAGCAGTGGTACAGCGGGTGACGCAGGCCAGCGTCACTGTGGATGGAGAATTATTGGGAAGAATTGGTAAGGGTTTTCTCATACTTCTGGGAGTGGCGGACGGAGACACCCGGCAGATGGCTGAGAAGATGGCGGATAAGATTTGCCGTCTGCGGATATTTGAGGACGAAAATGGAAAAACTAACCTATCTCTGGAGGATGTGGAGGGTGAACTTCTGGTGGTCAGCCAGTTTACCCTGTATGCGGACTGCCGCAAGGGAAACAGGCCCAGCTTTATAAAGGCAGGCGCACCCCAGATGGCGGAGTCCCTGTACAAGCATTTTATGGAGAGGTGCAGGACCCATGTGGATGTGGTGGAGAAGGGACGGTTTGGAGCAGACATGAAGGTGGAGCTTCTCAATGACGGACCCTTTACCCTGATGCTTGACAGCCAGGAGCTGTTTGGAGAGTAGGAAACGGAAGAACCGGCGGCAGGAAAGCGGCACGCAACATGGTGCGGTAAGGGGCTGTAAACAGGCCCTGTTGAAAGGAGATGGCAGGACATGGCGAAGATGATGGAGACTGTGTTGTATTATAATCCGGGCAGACCGGAGACAATGAAGCATGTGGCTATGATGAAAAGCGTGCTGGTCCGCATGGGCGTGCGTATAAGGAACATAGGACCGGAACAGGTCCTGGAGAAGGTTGGATATCTTGCCGGAATGGAAGGCTATGAGGCTGCGGGAGGCAGCGCCGGGGCAGACGGAGCCGGGGCACAAGGAACTGATGAGGAGAGAACCGGAGCCGGACCGGGTGAGCTTCCGGTTATACCGGAGGAGGTCATGGTATTAAAACAGTTTTCAAGCCAGAGACTGGACATGCTGCTGGCAGGACTGCGCAGGGCCGGTGTGCCCAGGATTGCCCTGAAGGCAGTTCTGACAGAACATAACAGTGACTGGACCTTCTACCATCTGTACCAGGAATTAAAGGAAGAACATGAGACCATGACGGCAGGGCAGCAGCCATGACAGACCCTACCAGGAAAAGGCAGCTGGAGGAACTGGACCAGGTGACATTGTGCACCAGGATTCTCTTCCAGGCCAGAAGTGAGCTGTATGTGAACATGAAGTTTCTGGATGTGTCTCTCAGCAGTCTGGGCTTTGAGGCTGACTGGGCAAGAGAGGGACTGGGGACAGACGGGCATCTGATTTATTATGGGCCGGATTATCTGCTGGGCCTCTATAAAAGGGGCCGGACGCTGGTAAACCGCGGGTATCTCCATATGCTGTTCCACTGCCTGTTCTGCCATATGTATACACGAAAGGACAGGGACAAGGGGTATTGGGACCTGTCCTGCGACATAGCCATGGAGTACGTCATTGACGGACTATACCAAAAATGTGTCCATGTGCCGAGAAGTGCCCTTAGGAGAGAAATATATCTCAGACTTGAGAAGGCTCTGTCGGAAAAAGGTCCTGTCCTGACGGCTGAGCGGGTTTACAGGGCCCTTTTGGAGATGGAGCTTCCGGACCGCCGCCTGGACATGCTGAAGGCGGAATTCTTCGTGGACAGCCATGATCTGTGGGAGCAGGAGGACAGCCCTAAAATCGCCCGGTCCAGGCAGAACAAGTGGAATGATAACCGGGAAAAGATGCAGACGGAGCTGGAAACCGGTTCAAAGGATGCGTCTGAGGATAACCGGAGCCTGCTGGAGGAGGTTCAGGTGGAAAACCGGGAGAGGTACGATTACAGCCGGTTCCTTCAAAAGTTTGCGGTTCTGAAGGAAGAAATGCAGGTGGATCCGGATTCATTTGACTATGCGTTTTATACCTACGGCCTGTCCCTGTACGGCAATATGCCCCTCATCGAGCCGCTGGAGTCCAGAGAGGTTTACCGGGTAGAGGATTTTGCCATTGTCATCGACACGTCCATGTCCTGCTCCGGGGAGCTGGTGAGGCGGTTTCTGGAAGAGACTTACGACGTGCTGTCTGAGACTGAGAGCTATTTTAAGAAGGTCCATTTACACATTATACAGTGTGATGACGCGGTGCAGTCAGACGTGCTGGTCACAAGCCAGGAGGAGCTGAAGGCTTATATGGATGATTTCCAGATTAGAGGAAGCGGGGGAACGGATTTCAGACCGGCATTTGAATATGTGAACGGGCTTAAGAAAAGCCGTCAGGCAGCCTCTCTCAAGGGGCTTATTTATTTCACGGACGGCAAGGGAATCTATCCGGTTCAGGCCCCTTCCTACGACACGGCCTTTGTGTTTATTGAGAATATGTTTTCCGATGAATCCGTGCCTCCCTGGGCTATGAAAGTGGTGCTGGAGGAGGAACAGCTCATGGAGTACAGGTCGGGCAGCAGGAACAGACATGGACAATAGAAACAGGGATGGATTGCCTATCCCACAGAGCAGGAGAACAGGACATGAATATTAAGCGGGCTAAGGAAGAAATAAAGGATACCATTGAAGCATACCTTTTAAAGGATGAGAATGGGGAGTATGTCATACCATCCATCCGGCAGAGGCCGGTGCTGCTTATCGGTCCCCCTGGAGTGGGAAAGACCCAGATAATGGAGCAGATATCCAGGGAATGCAGGGTCGGGCTGATATCCTATACCATCACCCATCACACCAGACAGAGCGCGGTGGGCCTGCCCTTCATCGAGAAAAAGATGTATGGGGACAGGGAGTATGCGGTGACGGAGTATACCATGAGCGAGATTGTGGCCTCCATTTATAACCGGATGGAGGAAACAGGACTTAAGGAAGGAATTCTCTTTATAGATGAAATCAACTGCGTATCCGAAACCCTGGCTCCGACTATGCTGCAATTTCTCCAGTGCAAGACCTTTGGAAGCCATAAGATACCTGAGGGATGGATTATAGCAGCTGCCGGCAATCCGCCGGAGTATAACAAGTCGGTAAGGGAATTCGATGTGGTCACCCTGGACCGGATTAAGCGGATTGACGTGGAACCGGATTTGGCAGTGTGGAAGGAATATGCATATGCTGAGAATATCCATCCGGCCATTATATCCTATCTCAGCATCAAGGGACAGAATTTCTGCCGGATAGAGACAACCGTGGACGGAAAGCTGTTCGCCACCCCAAGGGGCTGGGAGGATTTATCCCAGCTGATCCTGGTCTATGAGAGTCTGGAAAAAAGAGCTGACAGGGATGTGATCAGCCAGTATATCCAGCACCCCAGAATTGCAAAGGATTTTGCCAATTATCTGGAGCTGTATTATAAATATCAGAATGAGTATCAGGTGGATGAGATTTTGCAGGGCACCATACGGGAGGCGCTGTGCGACCGGGTAGCCAGGGCGCCCTTTGATGAGCGTCTCAGCGTTACAGGTCTGATTTTATCCAGGCTGACTGAAGGATTTAAGAAACTGTGGGATAAAAATGCTTCTATGGAACTTCTGATGGAGCAGCTTAAGAGATACCGCCAGGAGATGGACGGCGGGGCCAAGACCTCTGCAAACAGCGCGGCGGCGCAAACCCAATCGCCAGCCACGGCTTTGTCCCGCCTGGCTCAGGAGCTGGAGAAGGAGCGCCTTCACAGGAAGAGAAGCGGACTGTCAGGAAGGCGGGAGGACCGCCTGTGGCTGCGTGTGCGAATCACGCTGGAGGAATATGCCCAGCAGATGAGAAAGGAAGCTGTTGAGGACAGGGAGCAGGCCTGGGAATGGGTGCGGGGAAAATTCATGGAACACAGCGACTGCTATGAAGCCATGAAGGAGGATTGCGGCAGCCGGCTGGAACATGCCTTTGACTTCATGGAAGCTGCCTTTGGAACCGGCCAGGAAATGGTCATATTTGTCACGGAGCTGAATACCAGCGAGGCGTGTGTGCGGTTCCTGGATGAATATGAGTGTGAACGCTATTACCAGTACAATAAGGACCTGCTTTTTGATGAACAGGAGCAGGCCATAAGACAGAGGCTGTGATGAAAGAGACAGAAGCTGTGACGAAATGTGCAGTGAAATACAAAAGAGCGCGTCTGCGTCTCATCCTTTCCATGGTTGATTTAACCGTGGGAGGAATGAGCGTCAGACACGCTCCTGTTTTTTATTTTAATTGCTGACAATCTTTAACTGAAAATCAATATTCTACTACCTTTGTCTCATTGTACACGTCCCGATCCAGGTCGCCCAGCTTGCTGGATACAAGCATGCCTACCATGACATCAACGTCAACGTTCATAAGTGTTCTGAACATTCCTGAGAACCAGTCAATTCCAATAAGGATAGCGATACTTTCCAACGGCAGCCCCAGTGAGGAGGCAAGGAAGGTATACACGATTACGGAACCGCCCGGCACAACAATAGTTCCCATGCACATCAGACATGAAAGCAGGATGGCCATTCCCATTTGATAAGTGGTCAGCTGGATTCCTGTGGACTGTGCCATAAAGAAGATTGCAGCCACATAACACAGGGCTGCGCCGCAGCTGTTCATGGACATGGTAATGGGTCCGGTAAAATCTGCAACCTTACGGCTTACGCCGAACTTTACAACCGCATCTTCCATCTTGGTTGGAAGGCAGATTGCGCCTGAGGTTGTGGTAACAGCCATCATGGACATTTTAGCGAATTTCTTAGGCATCTTTGCAGGATTTACTTTACAGAGAGCAGCTGTCAGCGGACCATAAATAAGGAACTGGATTGCGTCTCCCAGCAGCAAGACTCCAAGGAATTTAATCATAGGAATAATAACCTTGAAACCGGTGGAGCCTGCAACGTTTGCCAACAGACAGAAAATTCCGATTGGTGCAACATGCATGACAGCCTTTATGATGTTGGTAATAATGATGTTAAAACCGGTTACCCATTCAACCATGTTTCTGTTGCCGCTCTGGCGTGTATATGTACCCATGGCTGTGCCAAAAAACAATGCGAAAACAATACATGGAACCATAGCGCTGTCAGCCATGGAGCCGATGATATTTGTGGATACAAAGCCTAACAGAGTGTCCTGAAGCGATGCTGTTTCAGCGGAGGCATTGGCAATGGCCTCTGCGTTGGCGATTTCGATACCGATGCCTGGCTGTATGAGCATGGACAGAACAACCCCCAGCCCTGCTGATATTAAAGTGAAAAAGATAATCCACTTAAATGTGTGGAACCCCATCTTTCCTACATCCTGGCCGTCTCCGCTTCCCACCGCGCCTGCCACTGCAGTCATTACCAGCAGTACAACCGACATCTGGATTAACCGGATAAAAATATCACCGATAAATTTTAAATTTGAGGCCCATGGCCCAATCAGAGATCCAAAGACAATACCGCCTGCTGTAGCGATTAGAATTTGTGTTGTCAGAGACAACCCTTTTTTCTTCCCCTCCATTGTTTCCCCCTTTTCCTTTCCCTTCTTTTTCTTTCTTGTGCTGATTCCTGTACTAACATTTCGTTTCACGTTCCCATGTCCTGTATGCCTATATTTTAAGGCACAAAGCTGTTTAAAACAATGACGGCAACTTGGAAAGATTTTTTTATTTTTTTATCTAAAGTGTATAATACGACGCAAAAACGCAGTGGATTTTGTTGTGCTATGAACCAATAAATATAGTAGACCGGCGAAAAGTGACTGTCAAAATGACAAAGAATTCAGCCATTGTTTTTTTGGCCGAAGCTCCATAGTTAATATCAGAATGTAATATAAGCCGGTAAAGAAGGGAATGATAAACCGGATATAGAATACGGCCGCAAAAGAATTTGGCCGGACATAGAATACACATGATTGGAGGAATTGTTTTGGCAAATGATGGGCAGAAAAAAAGCATGGTCCAGAAAGCCTTGGATACCGTGGAGCGGGTGGGGAACAGGCTGCCTGACCCGGCAGTGATTTTTCTGATTCTGACGGGAATTGTCATCCTTGTGTCCGCCCTGTGCGGATTCCTGGGATTGTCTGTCACATATGATTTTCTGGACCGCACAAGCGGTGAGATTACTAAAAAGACAGTGGAGGCCGTAAGCCTTTTGGCGCCGGACAGCATTCGGTATATGGTCACCGCGGTAGTGCCTAATTTCACGGGATTTTTTGCGCTGGGAACTGTTTTTACCATCATGATAGGCGTAGGGGTGGCGGACGGTACGGGCTTCATGTCTGCCCTGCTGCGCAGGGTGGCTTCCTCCACGCCAAAGTCATTAGCCACCGCCGTGGTGGTGTTTCTTGGAATCATGTCCAACATTGCCTCATCCACAGGCTATGTGGTCCTGGTCCCGCTGGGCGCGGTCCTGTTCACGGCCTTTGGACGTCACCCGGCAGCCGGGCTGGCGGCAGCCTTTGCAGGTGTATCCGGAGGCTGGAGCGCCAATCTTTTAATCGGCACCAATGACCCCATGTTTGCAGGAATGTCCACCCAGGCAGCCCGCATGATTGACCCGGAATATACAGTGCTTCCCGTCTGCAACTGGTATTTCATGGTGGCATCCACGGTGCTTATCACAGTCATAGGCACCCTTGTCACGGACAGGCTGGTGGAGCCCCGTCTGGGGCCGTGGGGGCCTGTGGAGACAGGGACCATTGGGGATATAGGGGAAAATGAAAGGAGAGGAATGGGCTGGGCCGGCATCACGGTGTTGGTATATGCGGCGGTTATGGCTCTTTTGACGGTTTTGCCCGGAGGACTGCTGCGGGATCCCCAAACCCATTCACTCCTCCATTCCCCATTTATGGACGGCATCATCTTTTTTATGATGCTCCTGTTCCTGCTCCCCGGTCTGGCCTACGGTATCGGAGCGGGCACCCTGAAGGACAGCAGGGACGCGGTGGCTCTTGTGAATAAGTCCATAAGCGGCCTGGCAGGCTTTATGGTGCTGATTTTCTTTGCGGCCCAGTTCACAGCCTGTTTTAACTATTCCAACCTGGGCACCATTATTTCCGTCAAAGGGGCGGATTTCCTCCAATCCGTGGGGCTTACGGGACTTCCTTTAATCGTCTGCTTTATCCTGCTGACAGCCGGTATCAATATCTTCATAGCGGTGGATTCCGCTAAATGGGCCATCATGGCGCCGATTTTTGTCCCCATGTTCATGCGTCTGGGTCTTTCACCGGAGCTGACCCAGGCAGCGTACAGGATTGGGGATTCCAGTACCAATATCATTGCTCCCCTGATGCCCTTTTTTGTATTGACAGTGGCGTTTTTCCAGAAATACGATAAGGACGCCGGAATCGGGAGCGTGATCTCCACCATGCTTCCGTATTCAGGGGCTTTTTTGCTGGGATGGATTGTGATGTTCACTGTCTGGTATCTGACGGGTCTGCCGCTGGGGCCGGGATCACCCCTGTTTTACGGGCTGTAGTTTCAGGAAGCCTGGGTATTTGTGGAAAGCGGCAGGGGAGACTGTTTGATTGTCTGATATTTTTGGGTAAATTACGGATTGACGGGGAATGGCGGGGGGAGTAGGCTTTTTTAAGAAAACATCCCCCATCGTGCCGTGTGAAGGTGAGCGGGATACAAAGGATGGTATATGTAAGATGGAACAAAATGGAGCCGGAGTCCGTATGTTCACCAACCAGGATTTGAAGCGCCTTATACTGCCCCTTATTGTGGAGCAGATACTGGCTGTGTCCGTGGGAATGGTGGATACCATGATGGTATCAAACGCAGGGGAGGCAGCTACCTCCGGGGTTTCCCTGGTGGATATGGTCAACACCCTGTTCATCAATATTTTTGCGGCGGTGGCAACCGGAGGCGCGGTGGTGTCCTCCCAGTATCTGGGACAGAGGAGAAGGGACAGGGCCTGCCAGTCGGCCAACCAGCTGATTTTGATAACTGCATGTATTTCGCTTATTATAATGGTGCTCTGCATCCTGTTTCGCCGGGGGGTACTGCATCTGCTCTATGGCGGCGTGGCCGGGGATGTGATGGCCAATGCCCTGGTTTACCTGACCATATCCGCACTGTCCTACCCCTTTCTGGCCGTGTATAATTCCTGCGCCGCTCTGTTCCGCTCCATGGGAAATTCCAAGATATCCATGCAGGCGTCCATCATCATGAACATCATTAATGTTATAGGGGACTCCCTGTTCATCTTTGTATTCCATTGGGGTGTGGCGGGTGCTGCCGCGGCTTCCCTGATTTCACGTATGACTGCCTGTTTTATCCTTCTCTTCCGGCTGAAAAATAAGCATCTGGACATCTTTATTGGGGGAAAATGGAATCTTAATTTCAGAATGGTGAAGCAGATACTGGGCATAGGCATTCCCAATGGGATTGAGAACAGCATCTTCCAGCTGGGCCGGGTTCTGGTGGTGGGGATCATAGCCATGTTCGGCACGACCCAGATAGCTGCCAACGCCATTGCCAATAATCTGGACGGGATGGGCGTACTGCCCGGGCAGGCCATGAACCTGGCTATGATTACCGTGGTAGGGCGCTGCGTGGGGGCAGGCGATTTTGACCAGGCCGGATATTATGCAAAGAAAATGATGAAAATTACATACTTAGTCAACGGACTTTGCTGTATAGCCGTTATATTGACTATGCCGCTTTCTCTCAGCCTATATGGACTGTCAAGAGAAGCATTGGAACTGGGAGCCGTACTGGTGCTGATTCATGATGGGTGCGCAGTGTTTTTATGGCCGTCCTCCTTCTGTCTGGCCAATGTGCTGAGGGCTGCCAGCGATGTGAAGTTCCCCATGTGCGTATCCATCCTGTCCATGATCCTGTTCCGCATAGGTTTCAGCTATGTGCTGGCAGTGGGCCTGGGCATGGGAGCCGTGGGCGTGTGGTGGGCCATGATTGCGGACTGGAGTGTCCGATCCGCATTCTTTGGATGGCGGTTTGTCAGCGGGAAATGGAAAACCTTTTATCATGCCCTGTAATTTTGGGAAAAATAAGAATGTATTGTCTTTGGGGCAGCACCGGACCGGTTTGGTGAAACCGGCGGGCGCTGCCTGTTTCTGTATATAAATGGAAAACGGGATAAAATAACTATACGGGAATTGAGGTTTATGTTACTATTAGACATATAAGAACGGATGGGAGATGACCGATATGAAGATAACGTATATCCATCACAGCAGTTTTATGGCGGAGCTTGACCATGCCGTACTTCTGTTTGACTATTTTGAGGGAAACATTCCGGAAACAGACAGGGAGAAGCCTTTGTTTGTGTTTGCCAGCCACCGCCATGGAGACCATTTTTCCCGTTCCATATTTGATTTGGAGGAAAGCCGCGGGAATGTGACCTATGTGCTGTCCGACGATATCTGGACAAGGCAGGTGCCGGAGGAACTTCTGGGCAGAACCATATTCCTGGGACCAGGGGAGGAAGTGAGCCTGAGGGACGGAGCCGGGAATCCGGTGGACATCCAGGCATTTAAGTCCACAGACCAGGGCGTGGCCTTTTTGGCCAGCCTGGAGGGCAGAACCATTTACCATGCAGGGGATTTAAACAATTGGGTATGGGAAGGGGAGCCGGAGGCCGACAACCGCAGGATGAGTGAGAATTTCCACCGGGAAATGGACAAGCTGGCAGGACGCCATATTGATGTGGCCTTTATGCTCATTGATCCCAGGCAGGAGAAGGATTTTTACCTGGGAATGGATGATTTTATGAGAATGGTGGGGGCGGACGTGGTGTTCCCCATGCATTTCTGGGAGGACTTTCAGGCGGCTGCCAGATTTAAGGCCCTGGCCTGCGCCGACGGGTACAGGGACAGGATACAGGAGATACACAGACGGGGAGAGGAATTCCTGGTGTGACAGGCGGACGGCGGGAGACGGGCTTTTAGGTCCGCACCGGACATGGATTTGAGAAACAGACGGGATTAAAGAAAGGAACAGATTATGATTTTGATTCGCGCAGGACGGGTACTGGGACCCGCAGAAGAGCTGGATATAAAGGCGGATGTGGTTTTGGACGGAGACAGGATTGCCGGGATATTTCCGGCGGACCAGGGGGGAGCAGAGGGAGCACCCGGCTTTAGCACCCGGGAGAGGCAGTATGAGCAGATAATCGAGGCAGAGGGACTGGCGGCAGCGCCGGGACTGGTGGATGTCCATGTGCATTTTCGCGATCCGGGCCCCACGTACAAGGAGGATATCCATACAGGGGCAAGGGCTGCCGCAAAGGGAGGCTTCACCACGGTCGTGTGCATGGCCAATACCAACCCCATTGTGGATAACGAGGAGACCCTGCGCTATGTGCTGGAGGAGGGGAAAAAGACAGGCATCCATGTGTTAAGCTGCGCCGCTGTGTCAAAGGGATTTGCAGGCAGGGAGCTGACCGACATGGAGGGACTTCTGGCAGCCGGGGCAGCCGGATTTACAGATGACGGGATTCCGCTGATGGAGGGGACGTTTGTCAGGGAGGCCATGGAGGAAGCGGCCAGATTGGATACGGTTCTCAGCTTCCATGAGGAGGACAAGCATTTTATCAGGGAAAATGGAATCAACCACGGCAGGATTTCCGATGAACTGGGAATCTACGGCTCTCCGGCCCTGGCAGAGGATTCCCTGGTGGCCAGGGACTGCATGATAGCCCTGGATACAGGGGCAACCGTGGACATCCAGCATATCAGTTCAGGGCACTCTGTGGAGATGGTGCGCCTGGCCAAGAAGCTGGGGGCAAAGGTATGGGCCGAGGTGACGCCCCACCATTTTACCCTGACAGAGGAAGCCGTGTTAAAGCACGGAACCCTGGCTAAGATGAACCCGCCGTTAAGGACAGAGAAGGACAGGCAGATGCTGATTGAGGGGCTTAAGGATGGGACCATTGACATGATTGCCACAGACCATGCCCCCCACAGCCGGGAGGAAAAGGATCGGCCCCTGACCCAGGCGCCCAGCGGCATACTGGGACTGGAGACTGCCCTGGCCCTGGGAATCACCAATCTGGTGAAGCCGGGACATCTCACGCTTTTGGAGCTTATGGAAAAGATGAGCTATAATCCGGCCAGGCTCTATAAGCTGGACTGCGGACGCATGGAAGCAGGGGCGCCTGCGGATCTGGTGCTTTTCGATGCGGACAGGCAGTGGACGGTGGAAGGCTTTGAATCCAAGTCATCCAACAGCCCCTTCCTGGGCGCCACATTGACGGGCAAGGTAATGTATACGGTTTGTAAAGGAAGGATTGTCTATGGAGATCAGGGAACGGAAGTTTGATGCGATTCTTCTGGATGTGGACGGAACGCTTTTGGACTTTGGCATGTCTGAGAAGCAGGGCATGAAGGTGGTCCTTGAGCAGTATGGATTTGAGCCCACAGAGGAACGGCTTTTGCTGTACCATGAAATCAATGAGGGATTCTGGTCCGCCTTTGAGCGGGGAGAAGTGACCAAGGAAGATTTGGTGCGGCAGAGGTTTGAGACGTTTTTTGGCCGTCTGGGCAGGGCGGTGGACGGCCGTGAGGCGGAGGAACTGTACCGCAGGCAGCTGGATGCATCCGCATTTTTGATTGACGGAGCCCTGGAGCTGTGCGCCTATCTGAAGGACAGGTATGATTTATATGTGGTTACCAACGGGACATCGTCCACCCAGTACAAGCGGCTGGCTGCCTCTGGCCTGGACGGCTTTATGAAGGATATTTTTGTGTCCGAGGACGCGGGGAGCCAGAAACCGCAGAAGGAATATTTTGATTACTGCTTTTCCAGGATACCGGATGCCAATCCGCGGCGTATGCTGCTCATAGGTGATTCACCTGCGTCCGATATCAAAGGCGGAATGGCCGCAGGCACGTATACGTGCTGGTATAACCCCGGCGGACAGACGCTGCCTGAGGGCATGCGGGCGGATTATGAAGTGGGGAGCCTTAAGGAGCTTATGAATCTTTTGTAGGCTCCTGTTCTGCCCTGAATTTTGGGGAGGGGGACAGCGGCGCGGATCTTTGTCAGTTTTGCCATATAAAATGTCCTTTACACAAACGCTTTAGTGTGCTAATATGATAGCGTGTCAAAAGACCGTGAGGAGCCGCTGGACTTGAAACAGCGGAATAAGAGGAGGACGTTTATTATGAAAAAGAGACTTTTTAGCCTGGCCCTTGCATCTGTGATGGCATTATCCCTGGCAGGATGCGGCGGTTCAAAGGAAGCAGCCACAGAGGCAGAGACAAAGGCAGAAACAGAGCAGACAGCAGAAGACACTTCTGCCAAGGCTGAGGATACCACCGCGCAGGAGGAGACAAAAGCAGAGAGCGAAGCCGCGTCAGAGGCTGTTTCAGAAAGCGCCGGAGGAACATTGATAGTAGGATTTGACCAGGATTTCCCGCCTATGGGATTCATGGGGGACAACGGTGAATATACAGGATTTGACCTGGAGCTGGCCAAGGAAGTGGCAGAGCGTCTGGGACTGGAATATACGGCACAGCCCATTGCCTGGGATTCCAAGGACATGGAGCTGGAGGCAGGCAATATCGACTGTATCTGGAACGGATTTACCATGACAGGGCGTGAGGACGACTATACATGGTCAGAGCCGTACATGGCCAACACCCAGGTATTTGTTGTGGCTAAGGATTCCGGTATAGCCAGCCAGGCAGACCTGGCAGGCAAGATTGTGGAGTGCCAGGTGGATTCCTCTGCAGAGGCAGCGTTAAAGGAGGTACCGGACCTGACGGCTACCTTTAAGCAGCTGCTTACCACAGCTGATTATAACTCGGCTTTCATGGATTTGGAGCAGGGCGCGGTGGACGCCATTGCCATGGACGTAATCGTGGCCGGATATCAGATTCAGCAGAGAAACGCTGACTTCATTATCCTGGAGGACAGCCTGTCCGCAGAGGAGTACGGAGTTGGATTCAAGAAGGGCAACACGGAGCTTCGCGACAAGGTACAGGCTACCCTGGAAGAGATGGCTGCGGACGGCACGCTTAAGTCCGTATCTGAGAAATGGTTTGGCGAGGACGTAACTACGATTGGCAAGTAATAAAGGCCGCTGTCTGGACCTGCTGTCCTGCCGGATAATCCGGCGGCAGCTTGTTTAACAGCGGCTTTATACGGCATAAATGTTAAAGGCAGGTAAGAAGTTATGGGTAAAATGACAATCCAGCAGATGTTGATTCAGTTGGCAGGAGGTATGGGAACCAGTATCCAGATATTCCTGGTGACGCTTATCTTTTCCCTCCCGCTGGGCCTTTTGGTGGCCTTTGGGCGTATGTCCAAAAACCGGCTGCTCCAGGCCGTTGTCAAGGTATACATATCCATCATGAGAGGCACGCCCCTGATGCTGCAGCTTATGGTGGTGTATTTCGGACCCTATTACCTGTTCCGCATCAAGGTGGGCAGCGGCTACCGGCTGTGGGCCACCTTCATTGGATTTGTGATCAACTATGCTGCCTATTTTGCTGAAATCTACAGAAGCGGCATCCAGTCCATGCCTGTGGGCCAGTACGAGGCGGCTCAGATTCTGGGCTACAGCCGGTTCCAGACCTTCTTCAAAATCATACTGCCCCAGGTCATCAAACGGATTCTTCCGTCTGTGACCAACGAGGTCATCACCCTGGTCAAGGACACCTCCCTGGCCTTTACCCTCAGTGTGGCGGAGATGTTTTCCATAGCCAAGGCCCTTGCGGCGTCCCAGACCAATATGATTCCCTTTGTGGCGGCCGGTCTGTTCTACTACATTTTTAACCTGGTAGTGGCAGTTGGGATGGAGTGGGTTGAGAAGAAGATGGATTATTACCGTTAGGAACAGGAGGATTGTGGATTATGAAGCTGCTGGAATTAAATCATGTGGAAAAGTCATTTGACGGCCTGGGCGTCATAAAGGATATATCCCTCAGTGTGGAGGAGGGGGAAATCGTTTCTGTCATCGGTCCTTCGGGTTCGGGAAAATCCACCCTGCTGCGGTGCGCCACCATGCTGGAGACCATGGACAGCGGGGAAGTGATATACCTGGGAAAGCGGGCGGCCTGGACAGAGGACGGAAGGGCCGTGTACGCCTCAAAAAAGGATTTAAAGGAAATCCAGAGCCAGTACGGCCTGGTGTTCCAGAATTTCAACCTGTTCCCCCATTATTCTGTTATGAAGAACATCACGGATGCTCCCATCCATGTGCAGAAAAGGGATAAGGCGCAGGTCTATGAGGAAGCCAGGGCACTGCTTAAAAAGATGGGGCTGGAGGACAAGGAAAATGCGTATCCGTGCCAGCTGTCCGGCGGCCAGTGCCAGCGCGTGGCCATTGCCAGGGCATTGGCGTTGAATCCCAAGATACTGTTTTTTGATGAACCCACCTCAGCCCTGGACCCGGAGCTCACCGGTGAGGTTCTCAAGGTGATTAAGTCCCTGGCAGACCTTGACATCGCCATGGTGATTGTCACCCATGAGATGGCTTTTGCAAGGGATATATCGGACCGCGTGGTATTCATGGCGGGCGGTGTCATTGTGGAGGAGGGCACCCCGGAGCAGGTGTTTGCTTCGGATAATGAGAGGACCCAGAGCTTTTTGGGGCGGTATGGGGCTTTGCTGAATTAATTTTAGCAGAACGATACACACAGGCAGACGCGGTAATAGGCATCCGGGGCCATGGCAACATGGCACCGGATGCCTTTTTTGATGCCGCCCTCAGGGCCTCAGGGACAGGTGTTTATTTGGTTTGTACCATTATCAGGCCGTATATTTTATTTGACAGTAGTATGCTATACTTTTAGAATCAACATTATACAGCAGTCGGAAAGGAGAAAAGAGATGTTTAAATTAGGCGCAATTACAGTGGGGCAGTCTCCAAGGACAGACGTGACAGATGACATTATGGGGATATTCCAGGGGAAGGTTGAAATTCTGGAACGGGGGGCGTTGGATGGTCTGACGGTGGAGGATATAGACAGACTGGCCCCGGATGCGGGGGAGTATGTCCTGGTCTCCCGGATGCGGGACGGCAGCCAGGTTTCGTTTTCCGAGCAGAAGATCCTGCCTCGTATCCAGAAGTGTATCGAACAGCTGGAGGCAGAGGGAGTCAAGATGATTCTGTTTTTTTGTACGGGTGAGTTTGACTATAAATTCAAATCCCGGGTTCCTCTTATATTCCCCTGCGACCTTATAAGCCGGCTGATTCCTGTTCTCTGCGGGGGCAGGCAGCTGATTGTGGTGACACCCACCCAGAGACAGGTACAACAGTCCCAGGAAAAATGGAGGAAATATGTAAACGACGTGGTGACGGTGGCGGCTTCCCCATACGGGGGATGGGAGGAAATAGAACAGGTATGCAGAAAAATCAGCGAACTTCAGGGGCCTCTGGTTGTTATGGACTGCATCGGATATTCCTTTGCCATGAAGCGGGAGGTTGCAGAAAAAACAGGGAAGACAGTGGTCCTTTCCCGCACCATGGCGGCCCGGGTGATATCGGAATTGTCAGATATCTGAGATCGGGCTGTGAGCTGAGAAAAGGCAAAAAGGCAAAAATGTATGCACACCAAGGACATAAGTGTATACAAAGACGACAAAAACTGAAAGAATCATGCATTATGCATATTAAAAAACTCAAATATCGTGCATCATGCAATTGTAAGGATAGTGCAGTTTTGATATGATGATTATTTTAAATAATTTAGATTCTGGATGAGGACACATGAATATCATGGATAACAGGTATACCCTTACAAGGGCCGGAGAATTAAGCGATGAGCTGATCTCCATACGAAGGAAAATTCATCAAAACCCTGAAATTGGATTTGACCTTCCGAAAACAACTGCCCTTGTGGCAGAGAAATTAAAGGCATATGGAATTGAATTCAAGAAAGTAGGAAAAGCGGGAATCAGCGCGGTTCTTGGTAACGCTGAAGCGGGCGGGAAAACATTTCTACTGAGAGCTGATATGGACGCCCTTCCCTTTGAGGAATTGACCGGTCTCACGTTTGCCTCCAATAACGGCTGTATGCATGCCTGCGGTCATGACATTCATACCAGTGCCCTTCTGGGAGCTGCCAGGATATTAAAAGAGCGGGAAGGCGAGCTGAGGGGAAGGGTCAAGCTGATGTTCCAGCCCTGCGAGGAAGATGTGGGCGGAGCTGCCGACATGGTTGAGGCAGGCGTTCTTGAAAATCCTTCCGTGGACGGCGCCATGGCTCTGCATGTGGTCCATCACAGTATGGGCAGTGTGGGATACAGTACCGGAGCGGCTTGTGCGTCCAGTGACGTGTTCACAATCACCATACACGGGGAGGGCGGACATGGAGCAGTTCCGGACAGCTGCATTGACCCTATCAACGCAGCCGTACATATCCATATGGCCCTGCAGGCCTTAAACAGCCGGGAAACCCATCCCGATGAAATGCTGGTACTGACAATCTGCGAATTCCATTCAGGAGCCGCAGCCAATGTATTTTCCGATACGGCAGTTATGCGCGGCACCATCCGCACCAGGAACCAGAAGGTGCGGGAATATGCCAGGAGACGTCTGGAGGAAATATCGTCAACAGTGGCATCCGCTTTTGGGGCATCTGCCCGGGTGGAATATCTCTATTCCGGTGTCCCGCCCATGGTAAATGACCAGGAGCTTCTGGAAGAGGCAGCGGGATATATTGACCGTCTGCTGGGACCGGGAACCTGTTATGAACTGCCAAGGATGACTGGTTCGGAGGACTTTTCGGTACTGTCACAGCTTGTGCCCAGTGTGCTTTTCTGGGTCGGAACCGGTTCGCAGGAGGAAGGATATCCTTACGGGGTGCACAATCCCAGAGTCACATTCAGCGAGGACATGATACCGGTAATGTCGGCCATCTATGCAGAGGTTGCCATATGCTGGTTAGAAAACCATCCGAATTGAAGATATAAAACGATAGTTAAAGGGGACTATGTTTTGCTTTGACTATCGTTTTTTTTATAAATTTTTACAAAAGGGCAGCAAAAACAAAAAAAAGAGAGGAGTAATAACTTATGAAAAAAAGATGGATGGTAAGCCTGATGGCAGTGGCAATGGCCGTATCCATGGCAGCGTGCGGCAAAAGCTCAGGGGGCGGCACAGAGAATGCAGGCAGCAGCGCGTCCGCAGGGACCACGGCAGCGGAAGCGGGAGACAGCGGGGAGACACAGGCCGCTGATGCCGGGGAGCCGGTGGACGGCGGGGTACTGACAATATCACTTTCCTCATCGCCTAAAAATCTGGATCCTGTGAAATATACAGGTACATATGAATCACAGATTATCGGAAGCGTATGTGACACACTGGTGGAGTATAACAGCAGCCTGACTGAAATCATGCCCTCCATCGCGGCTTCCTGGGAAGTCAGCGATGATGGAAAAGAGTATACCTTCAAGCTGAGAGATGATGTGTATTTCCAGCCGGGACAGTACCAGGACGGCAGACAGGTAACGGCAGAGGACATCAAGTATTCCCTGGAGCGTTCCCATGAGCTGTCCGCTATGAACAGGTTGGATATGTTGGATCACTGTGAAGTGATAAGCGATACGGAAGTGAAATGTGTCCTGGAAAATCCCAACGCGGTTTTCCTTACTGCCCTCACCGATGCGGGCAATGTAATTGTCCCTAAAGAGGAAGTAGAGGGATGGGGAGATGATTTCGGAACCCATCTGGTAGGAAGCGGTCCATTTGCTCTGAAGGAATTCAAGCTGGACCAGCAGGCCACCCTGGTGAGAAATGAAAAATACTGGGCACAGAAGCCTCACCTGGACGGGGTGGTATTCCGTCCTGTCAGTGACGGAAACCAGGCAGTGAACGCCCTGAGGACCGGAGAGGTCAATGTGGCTACCAGCCTTACGGGAGAGGCCGTGCAGGTGGCAAGGGATGACGACACCGTCAAGCTTTTGGAGATGCCGGGGCTTCATGTATCCTACCTGTATTTTAATATGGTAAATGGGCCTACCAAGGATCCGAAGGTCCGCGAAGCCCTGATCAAGGCTGTAAACGTGGAGGAACTGACAGGCGGCGTGTACCAGTATGGCGAGGCTGTACCTGCATCCCTTCCGCTGCCTCCGGGCTCCTGGGGATACGACGAGGCTGTAAAGGCAGAGGTTCCAACCTATGATCCGGAAGCAGCCAAGGCGCTTCTGGCAGAGGCCGGTTATCCGGATGGATTTGATTTGAACCTGTATATATCCAATACGCCTACCAGGGTTAAGATGGCAACCCTGTTCCAGGCATACCTGCAGCAGAACCTGAACGTGAATGTAAACATTAATACCAGTGAGTGGGGAACCTTCAGCGAGATTGGCGCTTCCGGACAGGCAGATGTGTTCGGTATGTCATGGACATGGTATCCGGATCCCTACTTCTTCTTAAACAAGCTGTTCTACAGCGGAGAAATCGGTTCCCTGGGCAACGGCCAGGGTTACAATAATCCTGAGGTTGATAAATGCCTGGAGAACGCCCTGCTGACAACAGACCAGAATGAGCGCGCCGACCTGTACAAGAAGGCGTTAGCCCTGATAGTGAAGGATATGCCCGGTATATTCTATGCCAATGAGAATGTGGAGTGGGGTGTGACGCCCAATGTCCAGGGACTGGTCCAGAGGGCTGACGGCAAGGTAAAGATCTGTACAACCGATATTAACGTATGGCTTTCAAAGTAAGGTTCACAAGCAACGGTATTATATCAGTACCGGCTTGATGGAACCGGCACCGGGGATGCCGTCTTATGGCGGCATTCCTGTCTCAAAAGGAGTTTGGTGACATCTATGTTAAAGACTTTAATTAACCGATGCCTGCAGATCATACCGGCCCTGTTTGTGGTGGTGACTCTGACCTTCGTACTTACGAGGATGATTCCGGGTGACCCGGCCCGGGCCGTGGCAGGTCCCCAGGCTTCCGTGCAGGACGTGGAAAAGCTGCGGGAAAGCATGGGGCTTAACGAACCAATGCTGGTTCAGTACAAAGACTATGTCCTCGGCGTTTTGCAGGGGGACTTCGGGACATCCTATTCCTACAACCAGCCGGTCTTAAAGCTTGTGGCGGAGAGGATACCCAATACACTTCTGCTGGCAATTCCCTCCATAGCGGTTGCTCTTTTGATAGGCATGGTGATTGGTGTGGTCAGCGCGGTAAAGCAGGGTTCTCTGTTTGATTACATATTTATGATACTTGCACTGATTGGGGTTTCCATGCCTATTTTCTGGATGGGCCTTATGCTGGTACTGACCTTCAGCGTCCGGCTTGGGTGGCTTCCGGCTCTGGGAATGGGGGCCTTTGAAAACGGCCTGGGGGATGTGATACGCCACATGGTCCTTCCATGTTTCTGTCTGTCCACCATACCTATGGCAACCTTTGCCAGAATCACCCGTTCCAGTATCCTGGAATCCATTTCAAGCGATTCCATACGGGCCATCAGAGCCAGAGGAATCAGGGACGCCATCGTTATATGGAAGTACGCTTTAAAGAGTGCCCTTCCTCCCATTGTCACAGTCCTGGGCCTTCAGCTGGCATCCTGTTTTGCAGGCGCCATCCTGACGGAAAACGTGTTTTCCTGGCCCGGCATGGGTTCCCTGATGGTGGGCGCCATCGACAACCGTGATTATATGCTGATTCAGGGCGCTGTTCTTGTAATCGCGCTGGCATTTGTCCTGGTAAATCTGGCGGTAGATATTGTATACATGCTGATCAATCCAAGAGTCAGCTACGAGGGGGGAAGCTAAATGAAAAAGACAGATATAGCCGCATCCCAACCGTCTTACGAGGAAATCCTCAGGAAGGAACGGAGGGCCAACAGCGCCTGGAATAAGCTGAGACGGAATAAGACAGCTATGATTGGACTGTTCATCATTGTGATTATGACCGCCATTGCTGTATTTGCCCCGTTCATCACAGGGGGGAAGCCCAATGAGATACATCCCATTGACGCATATCTGGGCTTCTTTGAAAAGGGGCACCTGTTCGGCACGGATGAAGCCGGAAGGGATTTATTTACAAGGATATGCTACGGAGCCAGGGTCTCTCTTCTGGTTGCAGTGGGGGCCACGGTACTGGGCGGTGTCATCGGGGTGGCCCTGGGGCTTATATCAGGTTACGCCGGAGGCGTGGTGGATGCGGTCATTATGCGCTGCATGGACGGCGTTATGGCATTTCCGTTCATCCTGCTGTCCATTATCCTAATGACGGTGCTGGGGGATGGTATATTTAATGTGATCCTGGCAATCGGAATTGCAGTCGTACCTCGTTTTTCCAGGGTGGTCAGAGGACAGGTGCTCATAGTGAAAAAGGAGGAGTACTGCAATGCAGGCAGGGTCATCGGCATTTCCAATACCAGGATGCTGCTTCACCATATACTGCCCAATACAGTGAGTGAGGTCATTGTGTATGCTACCCTTAACACTGCCAGCGCAATCATATCAGAGGCATCCTTAAGCTTCCTTGGACTGGGCATCAAGCTGCCCACAGCTTCCTGGGGAAGTATTCTGAGGTCGGGAAGGGACTGCCTGAACACGGCGCCCCATATCGCAGGTATCTCAGGCTGCTTTATTTTGCTGACAGTTATCGGCTTTAATCTGCTGGGAGACGGTATACGCGATGTACTGGATCCCAAGATGAGGAGGTAGCCATGAGAGAAGAATTGAAAAGACAGGTCGAGACGTGTATAGACCGATGTTCCGGGGAGCTTACGGAGCTGGCAGATACCATCTGGAACAATCCGGAATATAATTTTAAGGAGTATAAGGCATGCCGGTCCATTACCGGACTGCTTGAAAACCACGGTTTTGAAGTGGAGCGGGGAACCGGCGGGATTGAGACAGCGTTCCATGCGTTTTGTGATTCCGGAAAACCGGGACCTCATATTGCGTTCCTGGCGGAGTACGACGCTGTGCCGGGAATGGGCCACGCGTGCGGCCATAATCTGATGGCGGCCATGTCGGCCGGAGCCGGGATTGCGGTGAAGTCCGTGCTGCCGCAGCTTAAGGGCAGTATTTCCGTATTTGGGACACCGGCCGAGGAGGGCGGAGGCGGAAAGGTCATCATGCTTGAAAATGGGGCATTTGACGGGGTGGACGCGGCTATGATAATCCATTCCGCCAATGAGACAGTGGTGAATGATATCTCATACTCCAGGACAGACATCATCGTGGACTTTTTCGGAAAGGGAGCCCATGCCGCTACCTGGCCTGAGGAAGGAATCAGCGCCCTGGATCCCCTTCTTCTGCTGTTCCAGCATATCAGCCAGATGAGGCTTCGCTGGAACGGGCAGGGAACCATTTTAGGCATCATATCCGAAGGCGGAGAGGATCCCATCCACATTCCGGAACACTGCCAGGGGAAGTTTACAGTGCGATCGTTCAGCATGAAGACCAAGAAGAAGCTTCTGGGAGATTTTCTGGAGGCCTGCGAGGCCGCAGCCAGGATGACCGGTACAACCTGGCAGTGGAAGGAAGACGGCTACACATATGAGGACATACGCAACAATCCGGTTATAGAGGACGTCCTGGCAGAGCAATTTACCAGGCTGGGAGAAACGGTTATGCCAAGAAGAAAGGAACTGGGAATTGGATGTACGGATGTGGGTAATCTGACCCATGCCTTTCCGGCCCTCCAATCCTATGTCCAGGTGGTTCCCCTGCTCCGGGGACACACAAAGGAATTCGAGGATGCCTGCAAAAGCCCGGACGGACACAGGGCGGCCCTGACTGGCGCCAAGGCACTTGCCATGACTGCGGTGGAGCTTTTATCCGACGACAGCCTCATGGAACAGGTGGACAGGGCCTTTCAGGATATGAAGAAGCAGTATGAATGAGAGGTGAGGATATGGAAGGACAGAAATTATTGACAGTAAAAGACTTGAAGACGTACTTCTATACCTCCGGCGGGGTCAGCAAAGCTGTGGACGGAGTCAGCTTTGAGGTGGAAAAGGGAGAAATTCTGGGCATTGTGGGCGAGTCCGGTTCAGGTAAGAGCGTTACATCCAGCTCCATCATCCATCTCCTGCCGGCCAAGACAGGAAAGATCGTTGGCGGGTCCATTGATTTTAACGGTACGGATGTCCTTAAGCTGAGCCAGAAGGAACTGCTGGAATTCAGGGGCAAGGACATATCCATGATCTTCCAGAACCCTATGACATCCCTGTCGCCGGTCTTTAAGGTGGGGAGCCAGATGGTGGAGATGATATGCGCCCACCAGAAGGTCACCAAGGCAGAGGCCAGGAACATGGCAGAGGAGGCGCTGAAACGGGTTGGGATTCCCGATGCCAGACGGCGGATGGAGGCCTATCCGTACGAGCTGTCGGGCGGTATGTGCCAGAGGGTTATCATAGCCATGTCCGTGTGCAGCAAACCGCAGATGATCATTGCGGATGAACCCACCACGGCCCTGGATGTGACGGTCCAGGCACAGGTACTGGATTTATTAAAGGAACTGCGCGACAAATACGGCACAGCCATCCTGCTGATTACCCATAATCTGGGAGTTGTATGGGATATGTGTGACAGCGTGATTGTTATGTACGCAGGCAAGACAGTGGAGTATGCTCCCTGTATTGATTTATACAATCATCCCCTTCATCCTTATACATGGGGGCTTTTGGACTGTATGCCCAGACTGAGCAGCAATTCCAAAGAGGAACTGTCCACAATCGCAGGCACACCGCCTGATTTGAGGCTTACCGGGGTAGGCTGCAACTTTGCCAACAGATGCCCATACGCGCAGGAGCGGTGCAGGACGGAGGTGCCGGAGCTGACAGAAGTATCGCCAGGCCACCGTGTTGCCTGCCACCGGCAGACAGGCGGAAACAGGCTTGTCAGAAATGAGGTGACGGAAAGTGGAAGATAGGAAAGTGATATTGAAGATTGAACATCTGTGCAAGGATTTTGACATAAAAGCAAAGTCTTTTACCGGCAAGGCCTTAAAGCTGCACGCCCTTTCCGACATCAGCCTGGATATCTATGAGGGTGAGACACTGGGTATCATCGGTGAGTCAGGCTGCGGCAAGTCCACTCTGGGACGCTGCCTGGTCAACCTTCATCCCATCACATCAGGAAAGCTGGTTTATGATGGAAAAGAGCTGAACCGTCTCAGGAAGAAAGAGCGCCAGGCCCTGAGCCGGGAGATACAGATGGTATTTCAGGATCCCTATTCTTCCCTGGATCCCCGCCATACGGCCGCGGATTCCGTGGAGGAACCCATGATTGTCCACAAGACGCCTGCCACTGCCAGGGAACGCCAGGAAAGGACCATAGGCCTGTTCAGGGAAGTGGGACTTGATATGCAGCATTTAAACCGATATCCCCATGAGTTTTCTGGGGGACAGCGCCAAAGGCTGAACATTGCCAGGGCCATTGCCAGCAATCCCAGAGTGGTCATCTGCGATGAACCCGTATCGGCTCTTGACGTGTCCATACAGGCCCAGGTCATTAACCTGTTTAAGAAGCTGCAAAAGCATTTTAACCTTACATATATTTTCATATCCCATGACCTGAGCGTGGTGAAATATATCAGCGACCGCATCGCCATCATGTATCTGGGGCGGCTGGTGGAATTGTGTGACAGTGACTCCATCTACCACAATCCCCTGCATCCGTATACCCAGGCACTTTTGTCCGCCATTCCGCCGGAATCCCCGGAGGAGGAAAAGGAACGCATTGTGCTGACCGGTGAGGTACCCAGCCCAATCGGGGAACAGAAGGGATGCCCTCTTGCAAACCGCTGTCCACGGTGTATGAAGCGGTGCAGGGAGGAACTGCCGAAACTGCTGCCCCACGGGGACACGGACCACATAGTAGCCTGTTTTCTATATCAGAACGAACGCGACTGACGGAGGAAAAAATGAGAAAAGAAAATTTAATCAGCATGGTGGAAGATCGGAAAGATGAACTGATTGACCTGGTTTCCCGGCTTATCAGGATTAACAGCGAGAATCCCACAGGAACCCAGAGGGAAGTGGTGGATTTTGTTGAAAAATATCTGGAGAAGGCCGGTATTGCCTACGAGGAAACCGGGGAAAACCCGGATTACCCCTGCGTGGTGGCCAGAATGGGCAGCGAGGACGGATACAGCCTGATTTTCAACGGACATGTGGACGTAGTCCCGGCGGGAGACAGAGGACTATGGAATTTTGATCCTTTTTGCGGTACAGTCACTGACAGCCAGATATTGGGTAGGGGAACCTCCGACATGAAGGCCGGGGTGGCCGGAGTCCTTTTTGCCATGGCTCTGTTAAAAGAGTCCAATGTCTGCCTTAAGGGGAATATACGGCTTCACATTGTTTCTGACGAGGAGAGCGGCGGGGAGTACGGATCTGCGTGGCTGTGTGAGCACGGATACGCCAAGGGAGCAAACGGATGCCTGGTGGCGGAACCCACCTCCATGGCGACCATTGAGATTGGCCAGAAGGGGGGAATGCTGCTGACAATCCGGGCCCATGGCAAGGCGGCTCACGGAAGTCTTGGGAATTATAAGGGAGAGAATGCAATCCTTAAGATGGCAAAGGTCCTTCCGCTGGTGGAAAAGCTTACCAGGATAAGCGGACATTTCTCAGACAGGCAGTTAAAGCCTCTGGCAGACTCAAAGATGATAGCGGAGGATAAGAATGAGATTCCGGGCTTGGGAAGTGTCATAGATCATGTAACCACCAATATCGGCCTGATACAGGGGGGAACCCGTCACAATATGGTGCCGGACTGCTGCGAGGCAGTGGTTGACTGCCGTCTGCCTATAGGCGTCAGCCAGGATGAGATTGCTGCCTGCGTGGAGGAGATACGCAGGGAGAGCGGAGTGGACGGGGTTGATTTTGAGCTGAATTACCGTTCTGAGCCAAATTTTACGGATCATGAGGATCCATTGGTTCTTGCTGTTAAAAAGAATGTGGAGGCATTTTTAGGTACCCAGGTGGTGCCTGCTTACCAGTGGGCTTCCAGCGATGCCAGGGATTACCGGCGTCAGGGAATTCCTACGATCCAGTTCGGTCCGTCCAATACAGTGGGTATTCACTCCTACAATGAGACAGTGGAGATAGAAGATGTGGTGACTGCCGCCAAGGCATATGTGGCAGCGGTGTGCGATTTAATGGGAATTGAATAAATACCAGGAGGAGATATGTCGTGTTAATCAAACAGTTATTGGAAGTGTATGATGTTCTGGATGACAGCAATGCCAGCGGAGAAACGGTTGAGGCATACTTAAGAGGAATCAGGAAGGATGCGGATATCCACGTATATCCGCTCGTTGGCCCCAAGGGCAAAACCGATATGGTCAAGGTCAGGATTCACGGAAGCAGGGGAAAGACGTGCGGGGGAGATGCGCCCACACTGGGGCTTTTGGGACGTCTGGGAGGATTGGGAGCAAGGCCGGAGCGAATCGGATTCGTGTCTGACGGCGACGGCGCCCTGGTGGCATTATCCCTGGCTGCCAAGCTCTTGGATATGCAGAATAAGGGCGACATACTGGAGGGTGACATCATTGTATCCACTCATGTGTGTCCCGACGCACCTACAAGGCCCCACAAGCCGGTGGCATTTATGGATTCACCTGTGGAGATGGCCCAGGTCAACAAGGAAGAGCTGAGTGATGAGCTTGACGCGGTTCTGTCTGTTGACACTACCAAGGGGAACCGGATTATCAACACAAGGGGATTCGCCATATCACCTACGGTTAAGGAGGGATATATTCTGAAGGTGTCTGAGTCCGTTCTGGACATTATGCAGACCACCACCGGGCGGCTCCCCTATGTATATGCCCTGTCTGTCCAGGATATTACGCCCTATGGCAATGATCTGTATCATTTAAACAGCATCCTGCAGCCTGCAACGGGAACAAAGGCGCCGGTTATCGGAGTAGCCATCACCACAGAGGTGCCGGTGGCTGGATGTGCTACCGGAGCCACTCACATCACGGACTGTGAGGAGGCCGCCAGATTTATGCTGGAAGTAGCAAAAGCTTACGCAAGAGGGGAGTGCAGCTTTTACGATGAGGACGAGTTTGCAAAGATCCGGAAGCTCTATGGGAATATGAATCACCTCCAGACATTAGGCAAGGAGGCACATCAGGCTTAAGCTATGTTTCCTTGAGCAGATCATAGGCGCACAGTCCCAGGTAGAAGCTGAAAATTTCGTCCATGGCTTCCAGATCAGTGCCCAGTATACGCTTTATCAGATTCAGATGGTCTGCCAGGGTGTTGCGGTGGATGAAAAGCTGTCTGGAGGTCTCGCGGATGACCATACGGTTTTCCAGGTACATGCGCAGGGTATGGACCAGACAGGTGCCGTTTGCCTGGTCGTAGTCAACCAGCCGGACGATGGTGTCGTTATATATTTTATTCAGGTCGTGATGGTTCAGGTTTCTCAGGAGATGATAGGGAATCTGACGCAGATAGGAAGCCACAGCCTTTTGGGGATTGAGGTGGGACTGCATATTGATGGAAATTAAGCTTTCCTCAAATGCAGTGCCGATTGTCACCAAACGGCTGTGGCTTCTGCTGACTCCGCCCCGCACCCACTGGCGCAGGCTCTCATCCAGGGATTGGTACAGGTATTCCGCTGTCATCTGTGCCTGGTTCACCGCCTCCAGGTTGGAAATATTTTTCTGGAAGAACAGAAATACAATCACATAATCATTGTAAAAACTCAGGAAATACTGCTGTCCTGAATTTTCCAGGATAGTGCTGAATTTATCGTAAACCGTGCGCATCAGCCTATCCGGGCTTCCCGCCTGCTGGATTTCATAGGCGATGCAGACCCGCTTGCAGTCATAGGGGAAGGAAAATGTATTGCAGACGATCCTTATTTCTTCGCTGGATTTGGAACGCATGTCCGACAGCATGGAGAAAAAAGGGGCAAAGTGGTTTGTGGAGGAAAAGCGCCGCTGGTTTACCTGGATGGTTTCAAGCTCGGTTGACAGGATGGGAAGACAGTTTGTGATGATGGAGACTATGTCTTCTGAAAGGGGCGCGGCGTTTATGTCTGCGCAGAGGTAATACCTGCCGCTGGGGATAGGAAAAACGGCAAAGGGTATGATTTGTTTGTTGATCCAGAACCTGCGCGTATTGGACGCTTCCTTATCGCTGTCAGCCTCCTTGCCGCTCTCTGCGTTTTTGGATTTATCGGGCCGGATCACTACACGGCTGGAGGTTTGCAGGAGATTGGCATAGGAATCCGGAATATGGAAATACACGGATTTGTCATTATAGTCGGTTATCAGGATGATGGAATCAGTGTAGGAGGACAGCATGGACAGCATGGAACTGATTCCGCTGTTGCTGGTGAAGAGCTGGCAAAATTTGCGAGTTTCATTGATAACAAAGGCCTGGTTGGACAGCTGCCTCAGTTCCAGTTCACGGAATATGACACGCATAATATCAGAGTAACTGTGGTAGAAGGGAACTGCAATCAGAGGGAGGCGGTACCTGGCCGCTTCTTCTATGAGAAACTGAGGAATGGTGTCGTAAAAACGTTTTATTTTTATGCACAGTGCGGTGCAGCTCACATCATGGAGCTCCTTTAACAGCTTTTTTGTCAGAGCAATATCCTTATAAAAAATAAAGCCGGTCGTCAGGACCAGTTCGTTTTTTTTAATCCAGGGGACGCCTTCCGGATTGTCAATTACATTGACTCCGGTGATGGGATTTCCCAGACAGTCCTCATCTCCGAAGAATTCCAGATTATCAATTTCAGGGCAGTTTAAAAACCATCGCAGCGTCAGCACAGGGTCATTCATAAACGGGGCTACCTCCTTTCAATCTACTAAAATATTATAGCATCTGGTACCGGCTGTTACAAGAAAGTTTTTCCCAAGGAAGTTTGGGCTAAGGAAGTCCGGGGCATACTTACAAAAAAAGGAAGGTACTGCCATGGAACTGTCACCCGCAGCCAGACGTCTGGTCATACTCCTGTGTCTCCGGCATCTGCCCGGGATTCTGGGCATGGGACTGTCCGGAGTACTGGTTATGATACCGGCAAAATTAAGGGAATCTTTATTGAAATTAACAGGATATGATGATAAGCTTCATAGGTAATCTGATATAAGACGGGAGGAATTGCAATATGAAGAAACATTCATTGATGATAACAGCAGCCGCTCTGGCTGCGGCAATGGTGCTGGGAACGGGCTGTGCCAAAAAACCGGCGGTGGAGACATCTGAGACAGTTACCAGCCAGGCTTCGGCTGAGGAGACTACCAAAGCGCCTGAGACGACGGCAAAGGCCCCTGAGACAACGGAACAGGCGGCTGAGGCAAAGGAAGTATACCATATGCTTCAGGGCACCGTTACAAAGGTGACAGCGGACGGTTCGGTGTTCACCCTTCAGGCGGACGACGGCAAGGACTATGATATCAGCCAGTCCGACATCCGGGACGTGGAGGTGGAGATTGAGGAGGATGTGCAGATAGCCATTGCATATATAGGAGAGCCCCTGGGCAGCCTGGAGGACGTGACCCTGGTGGTGGCCCTTCCGGAGCAGGAGGAGTGGAGTATTCTTACGGAGGATGGAACCACTACGGCTAACGCGATGAGCAGCTTTACCATTAAGACTGACGACGGCCAGGAGTTAAGCTTCTTAAAGGATAACTGCCCCATAGAGGAAGGGGTCCTGGCAGGAGACAGCGGGGATAAGGTGACTGTGACCTATGTGAATTCCCAGGGAGTAAACTATCCGGTGGAGATTAAAGGAACGAAATAGACGGGCTGCCGCCACAATTTTGCGAAAAACCCTTGCAAAATAAGTGTTTTCCCTGTACAATCTGATATTGAGTAAACAGCGTGAGAGGGGCCGTACATGACCCCTCTTTTACTAGAAATATCAGCAGATACCAGAAATATCGGCGGAACAGATTAAGAAGAACAGATTAAGAGAAAGGTAACGAACATGATTAGTACAAGCAACATATCTCTTCGCGTGGGCAAGAAGGCATTGTTTGAGGATGTGAATATCAAATTCACCGAGGGCAACTGCTACGGACTCATCGGCGCAAACGGTGCCGGAAAGTCCACATTCCTTAAGATCCTGTCAGGCCAGTTGGAGCCTACCAGCGGCGATGTCATCATCACTCCCGGACAGAGGCTGTCCTTCCTGCAGCAGGACCACTTTAAGTATGACCAGTACACGGTCCTGGATACGGTCATCATGGGCAATAAGAGACTGTATGAGATAATGAAGGAAAAGGAAGCCATCTACATGAAGGAGGACTTCACGGACGAGGACGGCATCAAGGCCGCTGAGTTAGAGGGTGAATTCGCCAACATGAACGGATGGGAGGCAGAGTCAGATGCTGAAAGCCTTTTAAACGGACTTGGTATTGAGCCGGACCTGCACTATGCGCAGATGGGATCCCTTCTGGGAGCCCAGAAGGTAAAGGTACTTCTGGCCCAGGCCCTGTTCGGCAACCCCGACATCCTGCTTCTGGATGAGCCTACCAACCACCTGGACCTGGATGCCATTGCGTGGCTGGAGGAGTTTTTGATTAACTTTGAGAACACAGTTATCGTGGTATCCCATGACCGTTATTTCCTGAATAAGGTCTGCACCCAGATTGCTGATATTGACTACGGGAAAATCCAGCTGTTCGCAGGAAACTACGACTTCTGGGTGGAGTCCAGCCAGCTGATTGTGAAGCAGATGAAGGAAGCCAACCGCAAGAAGGAAGAGAAGATTAAGGAGCTCCAGGAATTTATCCAGCGCTTCTCCGCCAATGCGTCCAAGTCCAAGCAGGCCACTTCCCGTAAGCGCGCCCTTGAGAAGATTGAGCTGGACGACATCCGTCCTTCCAGCCGTAAGTATCCGTACATTGATTTCCGTCCTTTCCGCGAGATTGGCAACGAGGTCCTGACCGTGGAGCACTTAAGCAAGACCATTGACGGCGAAAAGATACTGGACGATATCTCCTTCATTCTGGGCCGCGAGGACAAGGTTGCCCTGGTAGGACCAAATGAGCGGGCCAAGACCGTGCTCTTTAAGATTCTGTCCGGAGAGATGGAGCCGGATGAGGGTAGCTATAAGTGGGGTCTTACCACCTCACAGGCTTATTTCCCCAAGGATAACAGCGCTGAGTTTGACAACGACGACACCATCGTAGAGTGGCTGACCCAGTATTCTCCTGAGAAGGACGTAACCTATGTCCGCGGTTTCCTGGGACGTATGCTGTTTGCCGGCGAGGACGGAGTAAAGAAGGTGAAGGTCCTTTCCGGAGGCGAGAAGGTGCGCTGCATGCTGTCCAAGATGATGATATCCGGCGCCAATGTGCTGATGTTAGATGAGCCTACGGACCACCTGGACATGGAGTCTATCGACGCTCTGAACCGCGGTATGATTAAGTTCCCGGGCGTGATGATTTTCTCCTCCCGTGACCACCAGATTGTGCAGACTACTGCAAACCGTATCATGGAAATCATTAACGGCAAGCTGGTTGACAAGATTACCACCTACGACGAGTACCTTGAAAGCGACGAGATGGCACGTAAGAGATTTACCTTCACACTGACTGAGAGTGAAGAGGCAGATGATTAATATAGTGGCAGTGACAGGGCGGCAGGATGGATAAATCCTGCCCCTTTTCAGTCATTTTATTAGTATGGAGCGGATTAAGAGGAGGACAGATATGGAAAAGATTACAAGTTTTACCATTGACCACAATAAGCTGCAGCCTGGAGTCTATGTATCCAGGAAGGACCAGGTGGAAGGGGGAATGGTGACCACCTTTGACCTGCGGATGACTTCGCCCAATGAGGAGCCGGTGATGAACACCGCAGAAATGCATACCATTGAGCATCTGGGGGCAACCTTTTTAAGGAATCACGGCACCTTTGGCAAAAAGTGCATTTACTTTGGACCCATGGGGTGCAGGACCGGTTTCTATCTGCTTCTGGCAGGGGATTACCAGTCCGCGGATATCCTGCCCCTGATGGTGGAAATGTATGAGTTTATCAGGGATTTTCAGGGGGAGGTGCCCGGGGCGTCGCCAAAGGACTGCGGCAATTATCTGGATATGAATTTGGGCATGGCCAGATACCTGGCCGGGAAGTACCTGGAAGTACTGTACCATGTGGACCGGTTCCCGGAATCCAGGCTGGTATATCCGGAGTAGGCAGCTGTTTGAAAATCACGCAGGAACATACCGGAAACCCATTTCCGGACCATGTTCCGGAGAGGAGCCATAAAGAATGACTAAGTTGATTTCGTGGAATGTAAACGGCCTCAGGGCCTGTGTGGGTAAGGGCTTCCTGGATTTTTTCAGGGAAGCGGAGGCAGATGTATTTTGTATACAGGAAAGCAAGCTTCAGGAGGGGCAGATTGAGCTGGACCTGCCCGGCTATCACCAGTACTGGAACTATGCCAGGAAAAAGGGATATTCCGGCACAGCCATGTTCACAAAGGAGGAACCCGTGTCCGTGTCCTATGGCATCGGCATGGAGGAACATGATACCGAGGGGCGCGTGATTACGGCAGAGTTTCCTGAATATTATGTGGTGACCTGCTATACACCCAATTCACAGGACGGCCTGGCCAGGCTGGATTACAGGATGAAATGGGAGGATGATTTTCTGGCATACCTTAAGAAACTGGAGGAAAACAAGCCTGTGGTATTCTGCGGGGATCTGAATGTGGCCCACAAGGAGATTGACCTTAAGAATCCCAAGACAAATAGGAAAAATGCCGGCTTTACCGATGAGGAGAGGGGCAAGTTCACAGACCTTCTGGCAGCAGGTTTTGTGGACACGTTCCGCTATTTCTATCCGGACCTGGAGGGGACTTACTCCTGGTGGTCCTACCGTTTCAGCGCCAGGGCCAAGAATGCAGGGTGGCGTATTGACTATTTTTGTGTATCAGAAAGCCTTAAGGACAGACTGGTAAGCGCGTCCATCCACAATACGGTTATGGGTTCAGACCATTGCCCGGTGGAGCTGGTGATTGAATAAGAGGAAAAGACGATGAATCTGGTTACCATTGAACATTTGACAAAATCATACACGGAGAGGCTGCTGTTTGACGACACGTCCTTCTCCATCAACGAGGGGGAGAAGATTGGGCTGATTGGCGTCAACGGCACGGGCAAGTCCACTCTCCTTAAGATTGTCGCGGGGTTGGAAGATGCGGACAGCGGCAGCGTGGTAAGGGGCCGCAGCCTCTACATACGCTATCTTTCCCAGATCCCGGAATTCGCGGAGGGGGATACGGTGCTTGAAAGCGTTATGCGGGAAAATGCCGGGGAAACCCACTACAGTTCTGCGGACGAGATGCAGGCCACGGCCAAGAGCATGCTTAACAAGCTGGGCATCACGGAACACGATGCCCTGACATCCACCCTTTCCGGCGGACAGAGAAAGAGGGTGGCCTTAGCCAGTGTGCTTATGAGTACAGCGGATCTTCTGATACTGGACGAGCCCACCAACCATCTGGACAGCGGTATGGCTGACTGGCTGGAGGAATATCTGAAAGCCTTCCGGGGCGCCCTGCTGATGATTACCCATGACCGGTACTTCCTGGACAGCGTGGTGGGCCGCATTGTGGAGCTGGACAAGGGAAAGCTCTACAGCTACCAGGCTAATTATGAGGGCTTCCTGGCCCTGAAGGCGGAGCGCATGGAGATGGCCGAGGCATCGGAGCGCAAACGGCAGACCATTCTGCGCAATGAGATTGCCTGGATGCAGCGGGGAGCCAGGGCCCGTTCCACCAAGCAGAAGGCCCATATACAGCGGTATGAGGAGCTGCGGGACCAGAAGGGGCCGGAATATGACCGCAACGTGGAGCTGGAATCCATAGCCAGCCGGTTAGGCAGGACCACGGTGGAGGTGAAGGATCTGTGCAAGGCTTACGGGGACAAGGTGCTGATGAAGGATTTCACCTACATTTTCCTGAAAAATGACCGTGTGGGCATCATCGGCCCCAACGGAAGCGGAAAGTCCACCCTGATGAAGATGTTGGCAGGCTGGGTGGAACCGGATTCCGGCACCATCCAGATAGGACAGACCGTGAAGATGGGGTATTTTTCCCAGGAAAATGAGGCCATGGATGAAAGCCTTAAGGTTATCGACTATATTAAAAATGCGGCTGAGTACGTAAAGACAAAGGACGGCAGTATCAGCGCCAGCCAGATGTTAGAGCGGTTTTTATTCCCCTCCGGTATGCAGTATACCGCCATAGGCCGCTTATCAGGCGGGGAGAGGCGTAGGCTTTACCTGCTGCGTATCCTTATGGAGGCGCCCAATGTGATACTGTTGGATGAGCCCACCAATGACCTGGACATCCAGACACTGACCATACTGGAGGACTATCTGGATACATTTCCGGGTATTGTTATAGCCGTATCCCATGACCGGTATTTCCTGGACCGCGTTGTGAACCGCATTTTTGCCTTTGAGGGACAGGGAAAGGTGACCCAGTATGAGGGCGGATTTACGGATTATCAGATTGCCTGGTCCGCCAGACATCCCCAGGAGACAGGGGACCAGAAGGGCGTAAGAGCCGGAGACAGTGATGAAAACGGGTCCGGCCTCCCCATAAACCGGAATAACTGGAAGCAGGCCGCAGGCGGCGAAAAGAAGCGCAAGCTTTCCTTTAAGGAACAGCGGGAATGGGAAACCATTGAGGCGGATATCGCGGCTCTGGAACAGTCCATCGGAGATTTGGAGCAGGAGATTGGAAAATCCGCCACCAACTATACCAGGCTCAATGAGCTGATGGAGGAAAAGTCCGCCAGGGAAGCACAGCTGGAGGAGAAGATGGAGCGCTGGATGTATCTTAACGAGCTGGTGGAGCAGATAGAGGCACAGAAATAACAGCAGACACAGTATGGGAGCTGGTTATCAGACGGGTTGTATTTTTCTGATAACCAGTTCTTTTTGTGCATAAAAAGATGACGATTTCTGGCAGGGAGTGTTGATTTATTGACAAAATATAGAATTAACTATATACTTTTCTTATCGTGCTTATGACAGTTTAAAATAGAAAATCCACTTAAAAACAGTTGTTGATAATTCAGAAACAGTGGTCTTGGGAAAGGCGGTAACAGCTATGATGAAGGGATTCCGGATAGACAGGAATGATGGAAGGATTTATGCGATGGGAATGACTGCTGTCTCCGGAGGGGTGCATTTTTCTTTCCCCTCCAGGGGGGAGACCTGCGCTGTTATTTTATATAGGAAAGGGGCCAAAAGCCCCAGGGGAAGAATCGAATTTCCGGTAAATGCCAGAACCGGGGATGTGTGGAGCATGACTGTGCTGGGAGACTTTTCCGGTCTGGAGTATGTGTACGAGGTGGACGGACAGCAGGTGCCGGACCCTTACGGAAGGAAATTTACGGGTATGCAGCGCTGGGGAAGCCTGGCGCGTCTGGACAGGCAGGTGCGCACACCGGTGGATACAGAGGGAAAGGCATACGACTGGGAGGATGACATCCTTCCCTGCATCCCTTATGACCAGTGTGTGATTTACCATATTCATACCAGGGGATTTACCAAACATGCCTCCTCCGGTTTGGAAGGGGACAGCCGGGGAACCTTTAAGGGCGTGGCGGAGAAGATTCCCTATCTCAAAGACCTGGGGATCACCACGGTGGAGATGATGCCCCCGGTGGAGTTTGAGGAGTTAATCATACCGGAGCGTGTGGACGGAAGCCCCTTTGCAGCTGAAAAACCGGACGGAAAGCTGAATTACTGGGGATATACCGGAGGGTATTATTTTGCGCCTAAGTGTGCCTACAGCAGCGGACCTGTGAGGGAGCCTGAACGGGAGTTTAAGGATATGGTGAAGGCCCTCCATAGGGCAGGACTGGAACTGGTCCTGGAATTATTCTTTGACGGAAAGGAAGCGCCCTCCTATGTGCTGGATGTGGTCCGCTTCTGGGCTCAGGAATACCATGTGGACGGCGTCCGGCTGGTGGGCTATGCGCCTGTGAAGCTTTTGGGCGAGGACCCGTACCTCAGCAGGCTGAAGCTGTTGGCGCCCGGGTGGGACGGTGTGGAGCCGGGGCAGGTAAAACATCTGGCTGAATATAATGACGGGTTCATGATGGATATGCGAAGCTTTCTGAAGGGGGATGAGGACCAGCTTAACCGTCTGGTATACCACATCCGTCATAATCCCGGCCAGGTGGGCGTTGTCAACTACATGGCCAATACCAATGGCTTTACCCTGATGGACATGGTGTCCTATGACACAAAGCACAATGAGGCCAACGGGGAGGAGAACCGGGACGGAACAGACTACAACCAGTCCTGGAACTGCGGAGTGGAAGGCCCCAGCAGAAAGAAACGAATCATGCAGATGCGCAGGAAACAGATACGCAATGCCCTGCTCATGCTGTTTTTAAGCCAGGGAACCCCTCTGCTTATGATGGGGGACGAATTTGGCCGGACCAAGAAGGGAAACAATAACTCCTACTGCCAGGACAACGATATATCATGGCTTAACTGGGGCCTGTTAAATTCCAACAGCAGCATCCATGAATTTGTAAAGCATGTAATTCAATTCAGAAAGGAGCACTCCGTGTTCCATATGGAGAAGGAGCCGGCCCTGATGGATTACCGCTCCGTGGGGCTGCCGGACGTGTCCTACCACGGCCTTAAGACCTGGTGCCCCATGTTTGACCGTTTCCTCCGCCAGCTGGGTATATTATACTGCGGAAAATACGGTAAAAAGCCGGACGGAAGGGAGGACGACTACTTCTACGTTGCATTTAACATGCACTGGGAACCACATGAGTTTGCCCTTCCCAACCTGCCGAAGGACTATAAGTGGCATACGGCCTTTAATACGGACCAGGACCAGGTGAACGGCATGTATCCCATGGGCAGCGAACCGGTTCTGGAGAACCAGAAGTCCATAATGATTATGGCCAGGACCATCGTGGTTCTCATGGGAAAGGAGGTTCCCGCGCAGAAGAAAGCCTCCAGGGGAAAGGCAGCGGGAAAAGGGGAAAGAAAGGAAGAGGAAGCAGATGATACTGTCAGAGGAAATGATACGGTATATAGAGAACCACAGGCAGGAGGCTTACAGCCTTCTTCTGGAGCTGGCCAGGATACCGGCGCCCTCCAATCATGAGGAGAGGCGGGCTGAGTTCTGTCTGAACTGGCTTAAGTCCCAGGGTGCCAGGGGCGTATATATTGACCAGGCCCTTAATGTGGTGTATCCGGCGGATGTAAGGCAGGACGGCCCGTTGGATGTGTTCATGGCCCATATGGATGTGGTGTTTTCCGATGAGACAGAACTTCCCTTAAGGGTAGAGGACGGACGCATCTACTGTCCCGGCGTGGGAGACGACACGGCATGTCTGGTATGTCTTTTGATGGCAGGAAAATATATAGCCAGGCATGTGGATTCTCCCCAGTGGAGGGAAATCCGGGGGGAGGATGCCCCCGGACTTCTGCTGGTGTGCAATGCAGGGGAAGAAGGTCTGGGAAACCTGAAGGGAGTGCGTAAGATCTGCGAGGACTACGGCGGCAGGATAAAGAGCTTTTGTACCTTTGACAGTTCTCTTTCCAGCATCGTGGACAGGGCGGTGGGTTCCAAGCGCTTCCGGGTAAAGGTCCGCACCCGGGGCGGTCATTCCTACAATGACTTTGGCAATGATAATGCCATAGCGGGACTGGCGTCCCTGGTGGGGAAGCTTTATAAAATCCAGGTGCCGGAGGGCGGAAAGACAACCTATAATGTAGGTATGATATCAGGAGGGACATCGGTTAATACCATTGCCCAGGAAGCCGGGATGCTGTACGAGTTCCGTTCCGATAAAAGGGAGAACCTGGAATATATGGAACGGCAGTTCATGGAGGTGCTTGACCGTGCAAAGGCAGAGGGGATGGATGTGTCTTTCCAGGTTATAGGAGTCAGGCCCTGCGAAGGCCAGGTGGACCCGGCACAAAAACAGGCCCTGACAGACTGGGCCCACCGGGTGGTTGAAGAAATGACCGGACAGGCGCCCAAACACCATGCCGGCTCCACGGACTGCAACATCCCGCTGTCCTTGGGGATTCCAAGCGTGTGCGTGGGAAGCTTCCGCGGCGCAGGGGCCCATACCAGGGAGGAATATGTGGAGACAGATTCCCTGGAGGAAGGCTATAAGGTGGCATTCGGTATGATTTTCGGAAGAAGGGATTGATTTTAAGGACAGGCGGTAAAGCTTTCTCGCCCCGGCTGTGTACGGCCGGTCATAATGATTCTTACTAATTCATAGATTTAGAGTGGGTACTCTTATGGAGTGCTCCCGGAAACAGCGTATGCATGCGCTTCCGGGAGCATTTTTATATCTGTTCACGCGGCGTCCGGCGGATACCGGGGAAGCAGACGCACAATAGCGCAGACTCATAAGAACCATGAATTCGGTAAGAGGGGAGAGACAGATGGCAGATTGGTTTGAACAGCCGGAGGCAGAGGTGTTAGCCGGGCTGGACTCCGGAAGGCAGGGAATTGACAGCGGGCAGGCGGAGCAGCGTCTTAAGGAATATGGGGAAAATGTATTGGAGGAGGCAGGACGGCTCCAGTGGTGGCAGGTGTTTCTTGCGCAGTTTAAGGACCTTTTGGTCATCATCCTGATCGGGGCGGCCGCAGTGTCCATGCTCACAGGGGATCCGGAGAGCGCCATGGTCATATTTGCGGTCCTGCTGCTAAATGCGGTGCTGGGAACGGTCCAGCACCAGAAGGCGGAAAAATCCCTGGACAGCTTAAAGCGGCTTTCCTCGCCTGAAGCCAGGGTCCTGCGGGACGGGCGCAGCATGACCATACCGTCCGCCCTGGTGGTGCCGGGGGATATCCTGCTGCTGGAGACCGGCGATATGGTGGCCGCGGACGGACGGCTGCTGGAGGTGTACGGGCTGACTGTCAATGAAAGCTCCCTTACAGGGGAATCCCTGGGGGTGGAAAAACACACCGGGGCGGTGAAGGCGCGGGAGGGAACCGTGGCATTGGCCGACCGGACCAACATGGTATTTTCCGGTTCCCTGGTGACCTCAGGCCGTGCCGTGGCAGTGGTCACAGCCACGGGAATGAATACGGAAATCGGTAAGATAGCCGTGCTCATGAACGGAACAAAGGAACAAAAGACCCCGCTTCAGGTTAGCCTGGACCGGTTCTCCGGGCATCTGGCCATTGCCATCATAGCCATCTGCGGCCTGGTGTTTTTGCTCAGCCTGTACCGCCGGGAACCGGTGCTGGATGCCCTGATGTTTGCCGTGGCCCTGGCCGTGGCGGCCATACCCGAGGCGCTCAGCTCCATCGTCACCATTGTCCAGGCCATGGGCACCCAGAAAATGGCCAGGGAACAGGCTATCATAAAAGATTTGAAGGCGGTGGAGAGCCTGGGATGCGTTTCTGTTATCTGTTCCGATAAGACGGGAACCCTGACACAGAACCGCATGGATGTGGAGCAGGTGTACGTCAACCACACGCAGCAGCAGCCGTCATGGCTGGAAAATGAAAGAAGAAGGAGCGATGTCAGGCTTCTGCTTATGGGGGCGGTTCTTAATAACAACGCCTCCGGCCAGGACGGGGACCCCATGGAGACAGCGCTGTTTAACATGGCAAGGGAGGCAGGGCTTATCCCGGAACAGGTTCGGCTCCAGAGTCCCAGAAAGGGGGAGATTCCCTTTGACTCCCGCCGCAAGCTTATGACTACCGTAAATGAGATAGAAGGACACGATATCGTCTTTGTCAAGGGAGCCGTGGATGTGCTGCTGAAAAAATGCACCCGCCTGGCCAATCCGGCCGCCGGCCAGGGGACAGGGTTAGCCGGTCAGAGGCCGGGGGAATCCGGCCGGGGAACAGAGGCAGTCATACCCTGCCGTACCTTGTCGTCCTCGGACCGCCAGAGGATACTGGACCAGAACAGCCGCTGGTCTGCCAGGGGGCTCCGGGTTCTGGCCTTTGCATGCCGTCCTTTCAATGAGGAAGGAAAGGATCACGGTAATTCCGGCTTATCCGGGGCAAAAGCCGGAAACAGCCAGGAACGTTTATCCCTGTCAGGCAGGCTGGAGGATAATCTGGTGTTTCTGGGCCTTACTGCCATGATGGACCCGCCCAGGCCGGAATCGCGTCAGGCAGTGGCCAGCGCCAGGCAGGCCGGCATACGCCCTGTGATGATTACAGGAGACCACAAAGTGACCGCCATGTCCATAGCAGAGCGGATCGGCATATTTACGCCGGGCAACATGGCGGTGACAGGGGCGGAGCTGGACCAGATGGAAGAGGAGGATTTGAACCGGAGTCTGGAACACATTTCAGTCTATGCCAGGGTGTCGCCGGAGCACAAGATACGTATTGTCAAGGCATGGCAGAACCGGGGACACATTGTGGCAATGACCGGAGACGGCGTCAATGACGCCCCGGCCCTTAAGAAGGCCGATATCGGCGTGGCCATGGGAATCACGGGAACCGAGGTGTCCAAGGATGCGGCATCCATGATATTGGCGGACGACAATTTTGCCACCATCATAAAGGCAGTATCCAACGGCAGGAATGTGTACAGAAATATAAAGAACTCCATCCAGTTCCTTTTGTCAGGCAACATGGCAGGCATTTTCTGCGTATTATACACATCCCTTCTGTCCCTGCCGCTGCCCTTTAAACCGGTGCATCTGCTGTTTATCAACCTTATAACGGATTCCCTGCCGGCCATTGCCATAGGGATGGAACCGCCGGAGGAAGGTCTGTTAAAGGAGCCTCCCAGAAATCCAAAGGAGGGCATTCTCACGGCGTCCTTTATACGGGATATACTGGTCCAGGGAGCCCTGATTGCGGCAGCCACCATGTGGGCCTATACCACCGGACTTCATGAAGGCGGCGCGGGAAGGGCCTGTACCATGGCATTTTCCACCCTTACCCTGGCCCGGCTGTTCCACGGATTTAACTGCCGCAGCAGCCATTCCATCATACGTCTGGGGCTGGGAAGCAATCTGTACAGCGTCATGGCGTTCCAGCTGGGAGTGGTTCTTCTGGCAGCAGTGCTCTTTGTTCCGGGCCTGCAAATCATGTTTGCCGCAGCCGATTTAAGCCTGAGCCAGCTTACCACCCTGGCGGCGGCCGCTTTCCTGCCCACTCTGGCAATCCAGATACATAAGATACTGCGGGAATCTATTAATTAGGCAGAAGAACTCTGACAGGGGGAAGGGCGATTTCTGAAATAATGGCAAAATCGTAGAAAAATTCGGAAAAATGTGATAGAGTAAACATGAGATACACGTAATGGTATGAGCAGGAGGGCATTATGAGACTAGTTACATATGAAATTGAACACAAATCCGGACTTGGAGTCATCAGCAGGGACGGAAGCTGGGTCTATCCCCTTGCTTCCCTGGATATGGATTATAAGACCATGCAGGAGCTGATAGAGAACATCAGCGAGTCGGAGAAGCAGCTTTTGGAGTATGCGTCCGGCCAGGACCCATATAAGGTCAGGGGGGCTGCCCCTATTGGGGAGGTAAGCCTTTTAGCCCCGATTCCCCATCCGCGGCAGGATGTTATCTGTCTGGGAATCAATTACATGGCTCACGCTGAGGAATCGGCCAGATTTAAGAAGGAAGCATTTGACGGGGAGAGACCCCATGCCATCTATTTTTCCAAGCGGGTAAACCGTGCCACGGATCCCGGGGCAGGCATCCCAAGCCACAGGGATATTGTAACGGATTTGGATTACGAGGCAGAGCTGGCAGTCATCATCGGCCGCGAGGCATCCCATGTCAGGGAGGAAGATGTAAAGGACTATATATTTGGATATACCATCATCAATGACGTCAGCGCCAGGACCCTGCAGACACGGCATAAGCAGTGGTATTTCGGCAAGGGGCTGGACGGTTTTCTGCCCATGGGACCATGCATAACCACTGTGGATGAATTGTCCTATCCGCCCAAAGTACAGGTACAGTCCAGGGTGAACGGCGAACTTCGCCAGGACAGTAATACGGAGCTGCTCATATTTGATATCAGTCACATTGTAAGCGAACTTTCCCAGGGCATGACCTTAAAGCCCGGAACCATTATTGCCACGGGAACCCCGGCAGGAGTGGGCATGGGCTTTAACCCGCCGAAATTCCTGGTTCCGGGAGATGTGGTGGAGTGTACCATAGAAGGGATAGGTACCATTGCCAACAAAGTGACAGACTGAAAGGAGACAGATAAAAATGGATTATTTACCTATGACAATACGCAGACAGAAGAACATTGCCCTGATTGCCCACGACCAGAAGAAACGGGAACTGATACAGTGGTGCGGGGAACATAAGGATATACTGTCCAGGCATTTCCTGTGCGGGACCGGCACAACGGCCCGTATGATTACGGATGCAACCAACCTGCCTGTAAAGGGGTATAACAGCGGCCCCTTAGGCGGCGACCAGCAGATTGGGGCCAAGATTGTGGAGGGAAAAATTGATTTTGTGATTTTCTTTTCCGATCCTCTGACAGCGCAGCCCCACGATCCGGATGTTAAGGCTTTGTTAAGGATTGCCCAGGTGTATGATATTCCCATTGCAAATAACAAGGCCAGCGCGGATTTCATGATTACTTCTCCCCTTATGGATGAAGAATACGAGCATGATGTGGTTAATTTCAGACAGAATATTGCTGACAGGGCAAATACCCTTTAGGAGTAGGATATACGGCAGGTGTGCTGATATCAGACCGAAGAATGAATAAACTTACAAGGGGGCAATCATATGGAACAGAAATTATACGATTTGATGGACTGGGCAGGGATTGAAGAACTGGTGTATTCGGAAGCATCCAATCCCCATGCCATGCTGGGACCCCATTTGACAGAGGATGGACTTCTGATTCAGGCGCTGGTACCCACTGCGGCTGAAATCAGTGTAAAAATTTCCTCCACCGGGAAGAAGTATCCCATGGAGCTGGCGGACGAGGCTGGTTTTTTCGCGGCGCTGATACCACGCAAGAGCAAGACGCCCTATACCCTGGAGGTCACCTATGACAACGGGGTGACGGAGGAACTCTATGATCCCTATTCATTTGCTCCCCAGTACCGGGAAGAAGACCTGAAGAAATTTGCAGCGGGCATCCACTATACAATTTATGAGAAAATGGGCGCCCATCCCATGACCATTGACGGTGTATCCGGCGTGTACTTTTCCGTGTGGGCGCCATGCGCCATGCGCGTCAGCGTGGTGGGGGATTTCAACCTTTGGGATGGAAGACGCCATCAGATGCGTCGCCTGGGCGAAGGGGACGGCAGCGTGTTCGAGCTGTTCATTCCCGGTTTGTATGAAGGTGAGATATATAAGTACGAGATAAAGACAAGGGCAGGGGAGCCTATGCTGAAGGCTGATCCCTATGCAAACTACGCAGAGCTGCGTCCCAACAATGCCTCTATTGTATGGGATATTGATAAATACAAATGGAACGACAAATCATGGATGGCTCAGAGGGCAAAGACCGATACAAAGGACAAGCCCATGAACATATATGAGGTCCATCTGGGGTCCTGGATCCGCAAGGAGATGGTCAAGGATGAGACCGGACAGGACCTGGTGGGTTCCGAATTTTATAATTACCGGGAGCTGGCCCCAAGGCTGGCGGAATACGTAAAGGATATGGGATACACCCATGTGGAGCTCATGCCTGTGATGGAGCATCCTCTGGATGAATCCTGGGGTTATCAGGTAACAGGGTATTATGCCCCTACCAGCCGTTACGGCGCTCCTGAGGATTTCATGTACTTTATGGACTATATGCACGGACAGGGAATCGGCGTCATACTTGACTGGGTACCGGCCCATTTCCCAAGGGATGCCTATGGAATGGCTGTATTTGACGGCACCTGCGTCTATGAACATATGGACCCCAGGAAGGGCTCCCATCCCCATTGGGGAACCCTGATTTACAATTACGGCCGTCCAGGCGTATCCAATTTCCTGATTGCCAATGCGCTGTTCTGGGCGGACAAGTACCATGCGGACGGAATCAGGATGGATGCAGTTGCTTCCATGCTCTATCTGGACTATGGGAAGAATGACGGTGAATGGGTGCCCAACATATACGGAGGCAATGAGAATCTGGAGGCAATGGAGTTCCTGAAGCATCTGAATTCCGTATTTAAGGGCCGAAAGGACGGCACGGTCATCATTGCGGAGGAGTCCACTGCATGGCCAATGATTACAGGCGATCCGAAAGAGGGCGGTCTGGGATTTAACTATAAGTGGAACATGGGCTGGATGAATGATTTCACCAACTACATGCGGTGCGACCCTCTTTTCAGGAAAAACAATTATGGAGAGCTGACATTTTCCATGCTGTATGCCTACAGCGAGGACTTTGTGCTGGTATTCTCACACGATGAGGTGGTTCACGGCAAGGGTTCCATGATTGGCAAAATGCCGGGTGAGACCCTGGAAAAGAAGGCCGAGAACCTGAGGGCTGCCTATGCCTTTATGATGGGGCATCCCGGCAAGAAGCTGTTGTTCATGGGCCAGGAATACGCCCAGACGGCTGAATGGAATGAGGGCGCGTCCCTGGAGTGGGAACTTTTGGAGTATCCTGTTCACAAGAACATGCAGGATTATGTAAAGGCGCTTAACAGGCTGTACCGTGAGCACCCGGCTCTGTATGAGATGGATTATGATCCCGATGGTTTTGAGTGGATTAACTGCAGTTACCAGAATGAGAGCATGATTATATTCCTGCGAAAGAGCAGGAAGAGTGAGGAAACCCTTCTCTTTATCTGCAATTTTGACAATATGGAGCATGAGAAATTCCGTGTGGGCGTGCCCTTCCACGGTAAGTATAAGGAGATATTCAACACTGATGCCAAAGACTTTGGCGGAGAAGGCCGGGTCAACGGGCGTGTCAAGACATCCCGGAAGCTGGAATGGGATGAAAAGGACGATTCCATTGAAGTCTATATACCGCCGATGAGTGTCAGCATCTACACATGCACGCAGGCGGCGGAAACCGTGAAGCCTGATGGAAAGAAGTCCGGGGCTAAAAAAACAGCAGATAAAAAGCCTGCGGCCGGTAAAACGGCGGTTAGGAAAACGGTGTCCGGTAAAACGGCAGAAGGCAGGACGGCAGAAGGCAAGACGGATGGTAAGGCTGAAACAGCAGCCCCGGAGACAGCAGCCGCGGCACAGGAATCAGAGGGCGCCGCAGCTGTAAAGGGTGGACAAAGGCAGATGGCTGCTCCAAAGGAAGAGCAGATGCAGATTCATACATCCAAAAAGAAACCGGAGCAGAAACGGATAGCCACGTCCAAGGAAGAGCAGAAGCAGATAGCCACGTCCAAGGAAGAGCAGAAGCAGATAGCCACGTCCAAGGAGGAGCAGAAGCAGATAGGCACATCCAAGGAGGAGCAGAAGCAGATAGCCACGTCCAAGGAAGAGCAGAAGCAGATAGCTACTTCCAGGAAGAAGCAGGAGCAGATAGGCACGTCCAAGGAAGAACAGAAGCAGATAGGCACATCCAGGAAGAAGCAGGAGCAGATAGCCACGTCCAAGGAAGAACAGAAGCAGATAGGCACATCCAGGAAGAAGCAGGAGCAGATAGCCACGTCCAAGGAAGAGCAGAAACAGATAGGCACGTCCAAGGAGGAGCAGAAGCAGATAGCCACCTCCAGGAAGGAGCAGAAGCAGATAGGCACTTCCAGGAAGAGGCAGGAGCAGATAGGCACATCCAAGGAAGAACACAAACAGATCAGCACTTCCAAAAAGAGCCGGAAACAGATCGGGACAGCTAAGAAGGACCAGAAGCAGATAACCGCTTCAAAACCTGAAGGCAGTGAAACAAAATAAGTAATTGGGAATAACTGGAGCGCAAGGCCGGGGGCTTTGCGCTCCCTGTTATTATATGGTATAATGGCGAAAGATAATGACCAGACCGCGGGTATTACCGGAGGGATGGCATGAGGCAACACGCATAATACGATTACACAGAGTGCAGATGGAACAAACAGCCGGAGAAAAGCAGGTTTCAGACACATTCCGGTGCGATTGGGGTGGAGTATGTTCTCTTATATTAAAAATCAGTGGCTTTCAATCTCGTTGAAAAAAAAGCTGGGCGCATTTTCCGTGGTTGTCATTTTGGTAATGGGTCTGTCCATTGCCTTCAATATGCTGGTCATGAATTTTTCCCTGGAGAGTTTTAACGTGATTCTCAATGACAATTCCCTCTGCTATGATGTGCAGGAGTCCATGGAGCAGGAAGCGGATGCCTTTGAACTCTATGTGAGGGAGAGGTCATGGGAGAATGCAAAACAATACAGGCTGGCCTGTTTTAAGACGGAGAGCAGTTTGGACGCCCTGCCCTTTGACTATGATGTTATAGGGCCGGAGCGGTATGCAAGAACGTGGAATATTAAGAATGGCTATGAAGGCTACCAGACATTCCGGGACCAGGTCCTCCACATGGACCAGTCGGATGAAGGGTTTGTGGAGCAGCTGTACAGGGTATATGGAATGCAGGGGTATCTGCAGACGTATGCCAGAAGACTGATGCAGTCTACCCTGAAGGAGGGAAAGCGCAGCTACCAGGAAAAGGTTCCTCTCCTCTATGACCTTCCCTACATGATTATGGCCTGTTCCGTCCTGATGATTATTACGGTTATCTGTCTGACCAAGCTTCTGTCCAATACCCTGATTGCCCCCATGGTAAAGCTGGCCCACAGCTCCAGGGAGATAGCGAGAAATGATTTCGGCGGTGAGGACCTGGTGGTGGAGAACCGGGATGAGATGGGAGAGCTGGTACAGGCATTTAATAAGATGAAACATGCCACAGAGGGGTATATCAATACCCTAAAGGAGAAAAATGAGATGGCGGAGCGCCTCCATAAGGAGGAGGTGGAGCGCATTGAAATGGAGAAACGTCTGGACGCAGCCCGTCTGGAACTGCTTAAGAGCCAGATTAATCCCCATTTCCTGTTTAATACCCTGAATATGATATCCTGTATGGCTAAACTGGAGGAAGCCCGGACCACTGAGCGGATGATATCCAGCCTGGGAAATCTCTTCCGCTATAATCTTAAGACCTCGGAGCAGATTGTGCCCCTGGAGCGGGAGCTTAAGGTGGTGCAGGACTATATGTACATACAGCAGATGCGTTTTGGCAGCCGTATCAGCCATGACCTTAGGGTGGAGGTGGACGGCAGCGAGACCATGATACCGGCCTTTACCCTTCAGCCGCTGGTGGAAAATGCCATCATACACGGCATAGCCAGAAAGGAAGAGGGGGGAAGGATATTTTTAAGGATATGGAAACGGAAGGATAAGATAGTCATTTCACTGGCTGACACGGGCGTGGGTATGGATGAGGAGACGCTCAAAAAGCTTATGGATGCCCTTAAGGGACACCGGACAGCCAGAGTGGGCATTGGGCTGGGGAATATATATCAGAGGATTAAATCCATGTACGAGGATGGGGATTTGAGAATCTACAGCAAGGCAGGCAAGGGGACCGTGGTCCAGATTATCCTGCCTGGCGCCCGGGAAGAGGACTATCAGAAGATATAAGGGGGGAACGGATGTTGCGTTTACTGATTGCGGATGATGAGATGATTGAGAGGCAGGTCCTTTATAAGACGCTGCAGAAAAATCTGGGGGACAGGTGCCGGATTTTCCAGGCAGCCAACGGCAGGGAAGCCCTTAAGATCTATGAGGAAGAGAAGATACAGATTGCCATTCTGGACATCGAGATGCCGGGCATAAACGGCATAGAAGCTGCCCAGCAGATCCGGCAGGCCGACAAGGACTGCTGCATCATATTCCTGACAGCCTTTGACGAGTTCTCTTATGCAAAAAAGGCCATCACAGTAAGGGCCCTGGATTACCTTCTGAAGCCTTACGACGAGGAGGAACTGATGTTAGTGGTGGAGGAAGCCATGCATATTGCGGGGGAACACCGGCAGGATGAAGGGGATGGGGATGAAAATGAAAATGAAATTCCTGTGCCGCCAGACACAGAGGAGCCGGAGGACGGAGGACATGCCCGTCTGTCAAAGGTTACATCCTTAATCAGCCAGTACATACATGAGAATTATATGTTTGACATTTCCATGCAGGATGCCGCAAGGGCCATGAATTATTCAGAGGCCTATTTCTGCAAGCTGTTCAAGCAGTGTTTTGACCAGAATTTCACATCCTACCTGACACAGTACCGGATAAAGGAGGCCAAGAAGATGCTAAGCCAGCCAACGGTCAATGTGAAGGAGATTGGAAGGGCAGTGGGCTATGGGGATTCCAATTACTTTGCAAAGGTGTTCAAGCGCATAACGGGACAGAGCCCCACAGAGTACAGATTGTCTATTTTCCAGAAGGGATAAAGATTGTATAAAGACCATATATGTGATATTTGCATAAATGGATGGGAGAAACAAGTTAAAATCCTACTATGATTCACAAAAATTTACTATGTTCAGAAACGCAAAATACTCTTATAATAAAATCAGTGTTAAGAAAACATAAAAATATCATGTGAAAGCATGAAAAAAGTATTAAGAGGAGGACACGTTTCATGAAAAAAAGATGGATTAGTACCGCGTTGTGTGCAGCAATGGTAGCCGGCTCCCTGGCAGGCTGCGGCTTAAAGAGTCCTGATGCAACCACAGCGGCTCCCGCAGCAACTGAGGCACCTACAGAGGCCGCAAAGGCAGAAGGGGATGCTGCTGAGGAGTCAAAGACAGAAGCAGCTGATACCGAGGCAGCAGCTGATACCAGCGACATGCCTGAGGTCACTCTGGTTATGGCAGAGGTTAACCCGTTAGACACCATTGTGGGACAGACTGATACCAAATTTAAGGAGACTGTTGAGGAACTGTCCGGCGGCAAGATTAAGATTGACCTGCAGGCCAGCGGTGTACTTGGTTCAGAGAACGACGTTCTGGATACCATGCTTGGCGGCGGCGGCACCATTGATATTTCCCGTATTTCCGCATTTGCCCTGACAAGCTACGGCGCTGAGAAGTCCGTGCTTCTGTCCATTCCTTATACATTTGCAAACCGTGACCACTTCTGGAAGTTTGCTGACAGCGAACTGGCTCCTGAATTCCTCATGGAACCTCATGACAACGGACTTGGCGTAAGAGGCCTGTACTACGGCGAGGAAGGCTTCCGTCACTTCTTCACAGTTAAGGAAGTTAAGGGCTTAGACGACTTAAAGGGCATGAAGCTGCGTGTGTCCAATGACCCGATTATGAATGGTATGGTGGAAGGCCTCGGCGCAAGCCCAACGGTTGTTTCCTTCAACGAACTGTACTCCGCACTTCAGACCGGTGTTGTGGACGGTGCTGAGCAGCCAATCGCAAACTACAAGTCCAACGCATTCCAGGAAGTTGCTCCAAACCTGATTCTGGACGGCCATACACTGGGCGCAATCCAGGTTATCATCACAGATGAGGCATGGGATAAGCTGACAGAAGAGCAGCAGAACATCCTGATGGAAGCCGGCAAGGTTGCATCCCAGTTCAACAGAACCATTTCTGAGGAAGCTGAGAACAAGGTGCTTGAGGAATTAAAGGCCGATGGCATCAACGTGGTTGAGGTTCCTGATATCAAGCCATGGCAGGATGCTTGTAAAGGCATCATCGAGTCTTCTACAAAGGACCAGGCTGAACTGTATCAGCAGATTCTTGACATGAACAAATAATAAACGGCAATCAGACAGGCACAGGGCAAATGAATAAACTCTGTGCCTGTAGTTTTTGAAAGGGGAATCAATATGCCTGCAATATTTCAAAAGATTGATAAAATCAGGCCTGCATATGATATGACATACAGGGTTGTACTGTTCCTTTGCAAGCTGCTTCTGGTAGTGGATATCCTTATCACCACCATGGCTGTGGCAGGAAGGTACATTTCGTTCATTCCCGATCCTGCGTGGAGTGAAGAGGTTGTTCTGACCTGCATGTCCTATATGGCAGTGCTATCGGCAGCTCTTGCCATCAGAAGAGGCGCCCATATCCGCATGACCGCATTTGACCGGTATCTGCCCGCCAAGGTGGTAAAGAGCCTTGATATCATCGCTGACCTGGCAGTGCTTGCGCTGGCGGTAATCATGATTACAGTGGGCTGGAAGTATGCAACAGGAATCGGATCCAAAGGTACCTATGTGAGCATGCCCAAGGTTTCCAGGTTCTGGATGTATTTCCCGGTGCCTCTGGCCGGCGTGGCCATGCTGGTTTTTGAAGTAGAGGCCTTATACAATCATGTTAAGAGTTTCTTTGTAAAGGAGGGGATGGAGTAATGGATGCAAATAGCATGGCAATTCTGGTTTTGCTGGGCAGCTTCTTCCTGATGGTATTCTTACGGTTCCCCATCGCTTATGCGGTGGCGCTTTCATCTGTGTTCTGCCTTTTGTTCCAGGGACATAACCTGACTACCATCTGCCAGCAGATGGTAAAGGGAATCAGCTCCTTCAGCCTGATGGCAGTTCCCTTCTTTATCACCATGGGATGCCTGATGGGTTCCGGCGGTATTTCCGAAAAGCTGATTGCACTGGCCAATGCATGTGTGGGCTGGATGCGGGGCGGCATGGCAATGGTTAATATTGTCGCTTCTTACTTCTTTGGCGGTATCTCAGGTTCTGCTTCTGCAGATACGGCTTCTCTTGGTTCCATCCTGATTCCCATGATGGTGGACCAGGGATACGATGACGATTTCTCAACAGCAGTAACCATCACTTCATCCTGTGAGGGACTGCTGGTGCCTCCCAGCCACAATATGGTTATCTATGCCACCACGGCAGGCGGTATCTCCGTGGGAAGCCTTTTCCTGGCAGGATATATACCGGGAGCACTGCTGGCCGTAACGCTGATGATAGGATCCTATATCATTTCCGTTAAGCGCAATTACCCTAAGGGCGAGAAGTTCAGCATCATCAACCTGATTAAGCAGCTGAGTGTTTCCTTCTGGGCCCTGGCAGCTGTGCTGATAGTTGTATTCGGCGTGGTAGGCGGCGTGTTTACGGCCACAGAGTCCGCAGCAGTTGCTGTTATCTACAGCCTGATTGTCAGCGTGTTTATCTACAGGGGACTGGACTGGAAGGGCGTATGGAGAGTCCTGGGAGACAGCGTGGACACCCTGTCCATTGTAATGATTCTCATTGCCACATCCAATATTTTCGGATTCTGCCTGACCCAGCTGCATGTGCCTATCCTGGCCGCCAGCGCAATCACCGGCATGACCAATAACCCCATTATTCTGGCCCTGCTGCTGAACCTGATTCTTCTGGTGCTCGGATGTATCATGGATATGGCGCCAATCATCCTGATTGCAACCCCTATCCTGCTGCCTATCGCCACATCCATTGGTCTGGACCCGATTCAGTTTGGTATCATGGTAGTGCTTAACTGCGGTATCGGACTTCTGACACCTCCTGTTGGCGCTGTTCTGTTCATTGGCTCTGCGGTTTCCAAGGTGCCCATGGAGCGGGTGGTTAAGGCTACGCTTCCATTCTATGTGTGTATGATTATCACACTGCTGCTGATTACCTTTATTCCGGCTGTCAGCATGTGGCTCCCATCTGTACTGGCCCACTAATAAATGAATACCGGAAAGCAGTTTATCATGTTATAATGAAAATTCAGAGTGGCGGCCATGTCGCCACTCTGTTAAGATTCAGGACATCCGTACAAGGAGCATATGAATGAGATACAAATACACATACAGGACAACGGCGCGGGATTTATGGCAGCTTTCCATGTATTATATATATGGTTCGCTGGCAGGACTTTGTAATATTATATTTACAGTGGCGGCATTTGCCTTGGGATTCTCCAGGTGGGCCCAGGCCCAGGGGATCGTGAGGTGTCTCATTGTGCTGGGGTGCTGCCTTTTTACAGTTATCCAGCCGCTTATGATTTATGCCAAGGCAAAGAAGCAGGCGGCGGGAATTACCCAGGACACCCAGGTTTCTATTGACGACAGCGGGCTTTACATCCGGGTGGGCGATGACACGTCGCAGCTGCCGTGGAAGTCGGTAAAAAGGATATCCAGGAAACCTGCCATGATTATCATATTCAGCGATACCACCCATGGATTTATATTTACAAACCGTGTTCTTGGAAATGAGAAAGAAGAATTTTACCGTTATGCCTCCTCTAAAGTGGAAGGCAGGAATGTGCATAATTAAAGGACAGGCCCTCCTTGACCGGGTCTGGTAACTGGGGTATGATATATGCGAAGGGAGGGACGGCTGCTTGAGAAAAAATGTGATTTACCTCATGGGCTGCGCCGCTGTCATGATTCTGGCCGCGTCCTGTGCAGGCAGAAGCAAGGACAGCACGGCGCAGAAGACAGTTCCGGAGTTCGTCCTGACATATGCTGAGAATCAGGCGGAGGATTATCCCACCACCCAGGGAGCTTATAAATTTGCAGAGCTGGTATATGAACAGACCGGGGGCAGGGTGGAGATACAGGTCAATGCGGGCGGTGTTCTGGGAGATGAGAAAACAGTGATTGAACAGCTTCAGTTTGGCGGGGTGGATTTTGCCAGGGTATCCCTGTCGCCCCTGGCTGAGTTTGTGCCCAAGCTGAATGTACTTCAGATGCCCTATCTGTATACTGGCCGGGAGCACATGTGGAAGGTGTTAGAGGGGCCCATTGGCACGGATTTCATGAATTCCTTCGGCGGTTCCAGCCTGGTGCCGCTGTCCTGGTATGATGCGGGCGCCCGTAATTTCTACAGTACGGCCGGGCCCATTGAGTCCCTGGACGACATGAAGGGGCTTAAAATCAGGGTCCAGGAATCTGAACTGATGATGGATACGATTCAGGCTCTGGGTGCCACGCCGGTGCCCATGGCTTTTGGGGATGTATATTCAGGCTTGCAGACAGGGGAGATAGACGGGGCCGAGAACAACTGGCCTTCCTATGAGTCCACCAGGCATTATGAGGTGGCCAAATATTTCACCCTGGATGAACACACCAGGGTTCCGGAGCTCCAGCTGGCAGCCCAGTCCACCTGGGATAAGCTGCCGGAGGAATACAGGAACATTATACGGGATTGTGCACAGAAATCAGCCCTGTATGAGCGTGAACTGTGGGATGAGCGTGAGAAGACCTCAGAGGACAGGGTCAGGAGAGCCGGATGCGTGGTGACGGAGCTGGATGCCGGGGAGAAAGAACGGTTCCAGGAAGCCGCGGCCCCTATGTACGAAAAATACTGTTCTGAATATGTGGATATTATTGACGATATCATGGACGCGGGCAGACAGTGACAGGCTTCAGATTGGACAGGTATAGAAATGAATTAGAATATAGAGCAAAAAACAGACCATGGTCCGTGCAGTGGATCCATGGTCTTATTTTGATTGATTTTTACAGATAGACTCAGATAAGTGTCAGCCCAGGGGTACGATGGTGACATTATCCCCCGAACCGTTATCAGGAGACGGTGCCTGTGATGCCTGCGTAGGTGATGGTGCCTGCGGCGCCTGCGTGGGAGACGGTGCCTGTGACGACTGAGTAGGCGATGGCGTCTGCGGGGCGGCGGGAGACAGGGCAGCTGTTGTGGCCGCGGTGGATTCTGCGGCTTTAGTGGTTTCTGCGGCCTTAGTGGTCTCCTTGGCTTTGGTGGTTTCCTTGGCCTTGGTAGTCTCCTTGGCTTTGGTGGTTTCCTTGGCTTTGGTGGTTTCCTTGGCCTTGGTGGTCTCCTTGGACTTGGTGCTTTCTTTGGCCTTGGTGCTTTCCTTGGCCTTGCTGGTTTCCTTATCCGTGCCCGAACCCTTGGAGCTGCTGCCGTTAGTGCCGTTGGTGCCGTCTGAAGGGAATTCCTTGTCACGGCCGCTGAGGTCTATGCCGTCCTTCACGCTGAAATAGGAGCCTTTTATGGTATTGCCCGCGTAATCCGCCACAAACACTACAAGAGTCTGGGTATCCATGGGGAAGGTAATCTCTCCGGATTCTTTATTAATATGGCTGGGTTTGACAGTCTTTTCCTCTTCATCCGTGGCATAGACAGCATCAAAGTTAATACCGGACTGGCTGTCCTCTGCAGTGATGGTCAGTATGCCGTTTTCCATCACATAATATTCCTGTATGGTAGGCGCCATATCGTCCAGGGCTTGAATGGTGTCGGACAGTCTGGCAGACATTCCGTTCCATCCCTTCACATATATCTGCAGGGTTCCGTTGCTGGTCAGGGTGGCAGTGTAGACTCCCTTTTCCTTTTCCATTTCAAGGGGCTGGGATTCCATGGTGACGCTGGTTTCGCGTATGGGGAGAAGGGAACGTATGCGGATGGATATATCCACGCTGCGGTAATCCCTGGTGTCAGATACATCATACTCTATCTTGGGTTTGGATGTGGCCACAATGAATATGACCAGATTGATTAGGATAAAGGGGAGTATGTAGAATACCAGGGTATGCAGTTTTCTGTTATCGTTCCATGAACGTTTATTATAGGTGTTGCGTTTGGTGCTTCTGCCGCGGTTGCCGCCGTAAGAACCGGAAGCACGTTCGCTGCGGGGAGCCGAATATGACGAATGACGATCCATGAATTATCCTCCTTAAGTATTGCGGAAAAAATACTTCTATAGCATATCAGAAATTCTCTTTTCTTACAAGTTTAACTTGGAAAATGGCAAAGATTCCACAATACCCTTCAAAATGCCTCCTGAATATGTTATGATAGGTATGATTCCTGACATCAAAGGGAGAGGTACATAAGGAATATAAATAGTGCTATCACAGAAGGAGTAAGACCTATGATTGGAGAAGCGGCTGCGTTTGCAGATAAAGCCCACAAGGGAGCTTTCAGAAAGGGCACAAAGATTCCGTACATCACGCATCCCATGGAGACGGCAGTGATTGTGTCCGCCTTTACGGATGATGAGGAAATCATTGCGGCAGCACTGCTCCATGATGTTATGGAGGATGCAGGAGTTACCAGGGAAGAGCTGGAGGACGCGTTTGGTCCCAGAGTAGCGGATCTGGTAGTGGATGAGAGCGAGGATAAAAGCCGCAGCTGGCAGGAGAGAAAGACCCGTACGGTCAGGCATCTCTGCACGGCTTCCAGGGAGATTAAGATATTGGCTCTGGGGGACAAGCTCAGCAACATGCGCTGTACGGCCAGGGATTATCTGGTGGTGGGCGATGCCATATGGCAGCGGTTTAATGAGAAGGATAAGCAGAAGCATGCCCGGTACTATTGGGGAATAGCCCATGCTCTGAAGGAGTTGGAGGACCACCTGTATTTCAAGGAATATGTAATGTTATGCAGGACCGTGTTCGGCGAGGATGTCATTTCCTCAAATAAAGACATGATGCAAGGAGAATATGAATGATCAGATGTGGGAAAAAGTCAAAGATTCTGGCTGCTGTCTTGGCAGCCGGAATTATTTTAAGTATGCAGGGAATGACGGCATTTGCCGGCAGCACAGGGGTAGGTGCGGCTAAGTCGGCCCAGACAGGTCCGGGTGTGGCAGCACAGAATGACAGCCAGACAGGCCAGCCGGAGGGGCAGACAGTACAGCCGGAGATCCAGACAGGCCAGGCGGAAGGCCAGACAGTACAGCCGGAGATCCAGACAGGCCAGCCAGAGGGACAGGCAGGCCAGCCGGAAGGCCAGACAGGCCAGGCCGAGGGACAGACAGCTCAGCCGGAGGGACAGGTAGCCCAGCCGGAAGGCCAGGCAGTACAGCCGGAGGGCCAGGAACAGAGCGCACAGCCGGTCCCGGGCCAGGAACCTCTCCAGGTAAATTACAGCGCTTTTATATTGCAGCAGGGATGGAGCGCGGTCACGGCTGATAACAATTTGTGTTCAGCCCCGGTCAACTCATGGGTCACTGCCGTAAAGGCTAATCTGATTCATATTCCGGACGGTACACAGGTGGGCATTCGCTACCAGGTGAATCTGAGCGGTACGGGTTGGCTCTCCTGGGCGGAGGACGGAGCTGAGACAGGAGGAGCAGAAGGCGTCATGCCTCTGGAATCCATACGTATGGAACTGACAGGCAGCGGCGCAGCCGCATATGATTTATACTATAAAGTACTTCAGAACGGCGCCTGGACAGACTGGGCGGCCAATGGCGCGTCCGCCGGACAGGAGGGTGCAGGCCTCAGGGTGGACGGCATACGGGCTTCCATTACGGCTAAGGGTGCAGGGATTCCTGCGGATCCGGTGGTTTCCCATGGGATTGACCCGTCCAGGCCTATGATTGCCCTTACATTTGATGACGGACCCAAGACATCCGTGACCAGCCGGATACTGGACAGCCTGCAGGCCAATGGAGGAAGGGCAACATTCTTCATGCTGGGCTCCAATGTGAACGCCAATGCAGGGATAATCAGGCGCATGGCGGACCAGGGATGTGAGGTTGCCAACCACACCCATGACCACAAATATCTGACTAAAATCGGTGCTGAGGGAATTGTAAGCCAGGTGGGGTCCACCAACCAGAAGATCCAGGCTGTCTGCGGCGTATCACCGGTCCTCATGCGCCCGCCGGGCGGATATATTGATGGGGCGTCCCTTAACGTGCTGGGTTCCATGGGTATGCCTGCCATCATGTGGTCTATTGATACCAGAGACTGGCAGCACAGGAATGCGCAGAGGACCATAGACACTGTGCTGAGCCAGGTTAAGGATGGGGATATCATACTGATGCATGATATCTACAGTACAACAGCAGATGCGGCGGTGGTGCTGATTCCGGAACTGACAGCGCGGGGATATCAGCTGGTGACAGTAAGCGAGCTGGCGGCCTACAGGGGAGGAATCGCTCCCGGACACAAGTACAGCCAGTTCAGACCGTGATTCGGCTGACCATGCAGCGGCAGATAAATTTAAGACGGTATTCCTTCTATCGGAGAGGGGGTACCGTCTTTTTGTCCGTCTTTCTGTCAATGGGGGCCGGGTACTGATTGAGCGTCCCGGCATATAAGTGTCGGCATATAAGGCCCGGCATATAAGTCCCTCCATATGAGATGAATAATATGGGAATTACCCTTGATTCTTGTTCTCAGGTTATGTATAATAAGACCACAGATTGTTTTCTTCAGACATCTGGCTGTGCGTCTGCACAGAGGCGGGGTTTTATTCTGAAACCCGTGTTTCCCATTTTAACAGGCAGTTTTTATTTGTGCACATTGACATATTCATATGATTTGTATACTGTTCTCCAGCAGTTAGTAAAATGGCAGATAGCCGGGAGGAATGCTTATGGCAGATAGAGGGAAAGGAATACCGTTGGAAAAACGGATAAATATAAGTGGAAAAATGGGCAGGGCTGTGTTTGCTGTGACTGCCGTGACGGCAGCTGTATTCTGGCTGTCAGGCAGTGCGGCGGCCATGGAGGCGCAGGAACCGAAGGACGGGGAACGTTATGGCGCAGAGCTTCGGATCACCAGGGACGCGGAGACGGAAGAGGATGGGGGAATCCGGGAACCGGCTGACCGGTATTGGGACGGTAATGGAAAGGAGTACCGGCTGGATTCCTGGGAGATAGTGACAATTCCGGGACAGGATGTCAGCCGGCATCTGGAGCGGAAGATGGTGTATACCGGTGTGGAAGGGGCTGAAGAGATTCCCGGGTCCATTTCCCTGAAGGAGGATGTAGCGGAAAATCAGGCAGAGGGAATCCTATTCCTCAGGAAAAGCCGGATTGTAAGAGAGGAGTGGCAGGATGGATTTACGGCGCCCGTCACCTTCCACGCCTATGGTGCGGATGAATACCAAGGAGGCTCCCTGGTTATACCGGGGGACGCGGTTTTAGAGACCTGTGTGTCCATGGGAGGGCAGCTGCTGGAGTTTATGGGCCTGTCTCCCCTGGAGTACCGCATACTTTTTGCAGACTGGTCAGGGGAGTCATACGAGGATGAGGAGGGGAGAATGTGCCGCCAGGCCATGGTCTGGGGTCAAAAGCTCCTTAGGGACTATGAGGCCGAATATGAAGGAGAAGTCAGCTGGACAAAACCGGAAACCCGGGAACTGGAGATGGTTTACAGGCAGATCCCTGAGGTTTCTCCCGCAGCTTTGCAGACAGCTCAGGGGGCAGACCATGTACCTGTACCGGAGATTCAGGGTGAGGAACCGGTGGGGAATCTCTGGTACTGGGTACGCAGCGGTTTTGTCATAACAGTGGGGGCCGGACTCATAGGCATAGGCGTGGGACTGCTGGCTCTTTTGGCAGTGTGGTACAGGCAGAACCGGCGGGAGCACCGAAGAAGATGCCTGCCCCGCATAAAAGGTTGAGCCCTGCGGCTCAGGTATGATATACTTTACATAACAAGGGAGGGATAAACTCCCGTAAGAAAAGGAGAACAGATATGACAAATCCTGTGTATGACAAGCTGAGAAACTGCTATGACAGCATAAAGGATAAAATTCCCTTTGAACCTAAGGTGGCACTGGTGCTGGGGTCCGGCCTTGGCGACTATGCGGAGCAGCTGGAAATCCGGGGTACCATTGATTACCATGATATAGAGGGATTTCCGGTATCTACGGTACCCGGACATAAGGGCAGGTTTGTGTTCGCCCGCATAAATGAGGTTCCGGCCGTACTGATGCAGGGGCGGGTCCATTATTATGAGGGCTATCCCATGTCAGATGTGGTCCTGCCTGTCCGGCTTATGAAGCTTATGGGAGCGCAAATCCTCTTCCTGACCAATGCGGCCGGCGGAGTCAATTATGATTATGGGGCAGGGGATTTTATGCTCATAAAGGACCAGATATCCTGCTTTGTTCCCTCACCGCTGGTGGGGCCGAACCTGGAGGAGCTGGGACCAAGGTTTCCGGACATGAGCCATATATACGATGAGGATCTGAGGGACATCATCCGTTCCACTGCTCTTGAGCTTGGTATCAGGATACAGGAGGGGGTTTATGTGCAGCTCACAGGACCTGCCTATGAAAGCCCGCATGAGGTGAAAATGTGCAGGATACTGGGCGGGGATGCAGTGGGTATGAGTACGGCCTGCGAGGCAGTGGCGGCCAATCACATGGGGATGAAGATATGCGGTATATCCTGTATATCCAATCTGGCCTGTGGCATGACAGACGTTCCGCTGTCCCACAAGGAGGTCCAGGAGGCATCAGATAAAATGGCCCCTCTCTTCAAAAAACTGGTATCAGAGTCCATCAGAAAACTGGGGCGTATTTAAACTTTTATGAAAAATTAAAGAAAAAGACATAGTAAAATAGTGTTTTTCGTAGTAATATGTAACGTGGACAAAGGCAGGGGGAATATGCTGCCCGTCCTGGCATAGTATATGACATATCATGATTTAGAAAAGAGGAGATTATTATGAAGAGACACTATTTGGCAGTTGCAGTCCTGGCACTTGCATTGGGGATGACAGCTTGTTCTTCCGGCAATAAAGAAACTACAGCGGCCCCAACTACTACAGCAGCACAGACTGAGACAGAGAAAGCGGCAGAAGCAGAAGACGATATGGAACTGGAATACTTCTATGGTTTTGTGGGAGAGGTAGCTGATAAGGTGGTTACCGTTAAGGACGACGAAGGCAAGGAAGTGAAGTTTGATGTATCTGAGGCCAAGATTGAAGGCGCAGATGCCATTGGAGAAGGTGATGAGGTAGAGATTGCCTATGCAGGTGAGCTTTCCGCAGACACCACCAAGGCAAAATCAGTGGATATCGTTACATCTGCAGCAGCAGAGGCAGCGGAAGAGGCAGCCGCTGAGGAGGATGACATTGTCACGGGAACCATAGAGAAGGCAGACGACAATACCCTGACTCTGACCACGGACGAGGGTACATATACCTTTAACACCAAGATTGCGCAGAAGGTATCCAAGGACGGCATCAAGTCCGGCGTACAGGCAGATGTGACCTACTACGGGGATCTGGAAGACGAGACCGACAAACCGGTGGCCACCAAAATTGTGACCGAGGATGCCATGGACTCAGAAGACGCTAAGATCAATACCCTTTCCGGCAAGGTGGCAGAAGTTGGGGCGGATTATGTGGTTATCGACACAGCGGACCCGGAGAATACCCTGTTTACCTTCCTGGGAAAAGAAGGCATGTTTGACAAACTGAAGGTTGGGGATACCGCAACTGTTATCTACGAGGGAACCCTTACAAACAAGACAATTACAGCTACCGGCGTGAAGTAGAGAAGATGCAGCTGGCCGCGGCACAGACAGATAGGGACTGTGCCGCGGCATTTTTTATTTAAAATTATTAGCACTCGACCCTTGACAGTGCTAACAACATGTGTTATAGTACGACTAGAACAAAGATGACAAAGCACAATTCCGTAGGCCGCTGCTTCCGGAGGATACACACAGGCATTCTGGTCAGAGGCGGCAGAGAAGAAAGGGGAATGGGCAATGAATATTAATAAATTTACTCAGAAGTCAATGGAAGCAGTTCAGAACTGTGAGAAGCTGGCATATGAATACGGAAACCAGCAGATTGATGAGCAGCACCTTCTGTACAGCCTGCTGACCCTGGAGGACAGCCTGATTCTTAAGCTGATTACCAAGATGGGAATACAGGGAGATATGTTTTCCAACGAGGCAAAGCAGGCAGTGGAGCGGCTGCCCAAGGTAAGCGGCAGCGGCCAGCTTTACATCAGCAGTGATTTGAATAAGGTACTCATAAGCGGAGAGGACGAGGCAAAGGCCATGGGTGATGAATATGTATCCGTGGAGCACTTGTTCCTGTCTCTTTTAAAGCATCCCAATAAGGAAATCAAGGCGTTATTCAAGTTATATAATATAACCCGTGAGACATTTCTTCAGGCACTGTCCACAGTAAGGGGCAACCAGAGGGTGGTCAGCGATAATCCTGAGGCCACCTATGATACATTAGCCAAATACGGATATGACCTGGTGGAGCGGGCCAGGGACCAGAAGCTGGACCCGGTTATAGGCCGTGACAGCGAGATTCGTAATGTTATCCGTATCCTCTCCCGTAAGACGAAGAACAACCCGGTGCTTATCGGTGAGCCCGGTGTGGGCAAGACAGCTGTGGTGGAAGGCCTGGCCCAGAGAATCGTGCGGGGGGATGTTCCGGACGGACTGAAGGATAAGAAGCTCTTTGCCCTGGACATGGGAGCCCTGGTGGCGGGAGCCAAGTACAGGGGTGAATTTGAGGAACGGCTGAAGGCTGTGCTGGAAGAGGTAAAAAAGAGCGACGGGCAGATTATTTTGTTTATTGATGAGCTGCATACCATTGTGGGTGCAGGAAAGACAGAGGGGTCAATGGACGCGGGCAATATGCTAAAGCCCATGCTGGCCAGGGGAGAGCTTCACTGTATCGGCGCAACCACCCTCAATGAGTACCGCCAGTATATAGAGAAGGACGCTGCGCTGGAACGAAGATTCCAGCCGGTGATGGTGGATGAACCCACGGTGGAGGATACTATCTCCATACTGAGGGGACTTAAGGAGCGCTATGAGGTATTCCATGGAGTGAAGATAACAGACTCGGCTCTGGTGAGCGCAGCCACCCTGTCCGACCGGTATATTACCGACCGTTTCCTGCCTGATAAGGCCATTGACCTGGTGGATGAAGCCTGCGCCATGATTAAGACTGAGATGGATACCATGCCTGCGGAGCTGGATGAGATGTCCAGGAAAATCATGCAGATGGAGATAGAGGAAGCAGCCCTTAAGAAGGAAACAGACCGTCTGAGCCAGGACCGCCTGGCGGATCTCCAGAAAGAGCTGGCTGAGCTTCATGATGAATTCGCGTCCAAAAAAGCCCAGTGGGAGAATGAAAAGGCCAGTGTGGACCGTCTTTCGTCCCTCAGGGAAGAGATAGAGAGTGTAAACAGGGAGATTCAGGACGCACAGCAGAAGTATGACCTGAATAAAGCGGCAGAGCTGCAGTATGGCAGGCTGCCGGAGCTCCAGAAGGAGCTGCAGGCGGAAGAGGAACGCATACGCAATGAGGACTTAAGCCTTGTGAGGGAGAGCGTTTCAGAGGATGAGATTGCAAGAATCGTATCCAAATGGACCGGAATTCCGGTTGCCAAGCTGACAGAGAGTGAGAGAAGCAAGACTCTGCATCTGGATGAGGTTCTTCATAAACGTGTGGTGGGCCAGGATGAAGGCGTGCAGCTGGTAACCCAGTCCATCATCCGTTCCAAGGCAGGCATCAAGGACCCCACCAAGCCAATCGGATCCTTCCTGTTCCTGGGGCCTACCGGTGTAGGTAAGACGGAGCTGGCCAAAGCCCTTGCGGAGGCGTTGTTTGACGACGAGTCCAACATAATTCGGATTGATATGAGTGAGTATATGGAGAAGCATTCCGTGTCGCGTCTTATCGGAGCGCCTCCAGGATACGTTGGATACGACGAGGGAGGACAGCTGACAGAGGCCGTGCGCCGCAAACCATACAGCGTGGTGCTGTTTGACGAAGTGGAGAAGGCCCATCCGGACGTGTTTAACGTACTTTTGCAGGTCCTGGATGATGGGCGTATCACGGATTCCCAGGGCAGGACTGTGGACTTTAAGAATACCATCATTATCCTCACCTCCAACATCGGTTCCCAGTATCTGCTGGAAGGAATTGATGAGAACGGAAACATCAGGCCCCAGGTGGAACATATGGTTATGGATGAGCTTCGCGCCCATTTCAGACCGGAGTTCCTAAACCGTCTGGATGAAACCATACTCTTTAAGCCCTTAACCAGAATGGATATCGCAAGAATTGTGGATCTCTGTGTGGCAGACCTGAATAAACGTCTGGCCGACAGGGAACTGACCATAGAGCTGACAATGGGAGCCAAGGAATTCGTAACGGATAAGGGATATGATCCGGCTTATGGTGCCCGTCCCCTGAAACGTTATCTCCAGAAGAACGTGGAGACCCTGGCAGCGAGAATTATACTGGGTGACGGAGTCAGGGAAGGAAGCACCATTGTCATAGATGTGGACGAGGACAAAACACGGCTGATTGCATATGTGGAATGATGTTAGATAAATATATATGAAGATACAGGTGAGGGAGTGAATCTGCGCAAACAGGTTCTCTCCCTTGCTTTTTTCCATAAATTAGGAGGTATTTTTCAGAAAATTTCTAATGAAGAAATATAATTACATCAACTTCCGGGGATGACGAAAAAAGTAGGGAAAATACCCTAATTTCATGTTGAAAACGTTACTTGCAGGTGATATAATCGTTTCTGCTGAAAGCCGGTGTACCTATAGCCGGAATAGAACTAGATATAGGGTATTTGATATAAATTTAATCAATATGAGGTAATAGAAAGCAGGTAGAAATTGTGAGTACCATTCCGAAAGACCCAGTTATTTTGCTGAGTTATGTAAACACACAGCTCCGTGACAATTATAGTTCTCTGGACGAGATGTGCCAGGCATTGGATGCGGATAAGTCCAGGATTATATCTGTGCTGTCTGGTATTGGCTACCAATATGAGCCGGCTCAGAATAGTTTCCGTTAATAAAATCATATATAAGTGTTTTACGGCCGGCTTTGTCTGACTTATATCAGATAAAGCCGGTTTTGTACATATGAATCCGATATGGAAAGTGGGAGGGGAGCCATGCCGCGTTACAGATATAAGGCGAAAAGTGAAGATGGCAGAGTTCACTGTGGAACCGAGAAGGCAGACAGCGGCAGGGCTCTTTTCGCCATACTTAAATCCAGGGGACTCTATTGCTATGAATACAGCTCCCTGGAGCGGACATCCTCAGCGCGTCCGGCAAAGCTGAATCAGAGACAGCTTCCTCTGCTGTGCAGGCAGTTAGCAGCCATGCTGACAGCCGGAGTGCCCCTGTCCAGGGCTCTGGAGGTGAGCGCGGGGTCTGCCAGGGATAAGACTCTTAAGGTGACGCTTGCCGGACTCAGGGAGAGCATACACAAGGGGCGTACTTTGTCAGAGGCCATGGAGGAGATGAAAGGAGTATTTCCCAATCTGCTGGTTTATATGACGCGCACGGGCGAGTCCAGCGGAAGACTGGACGAACTGCTTCATAAGATGGCGGGATATTACGGACGGGAGGAAGAATTAAATGGCAAGGTGCGGGCGGCCATGACTTATCCGGTCATATTGTTTTCTATTACCGTGTTAGCCGCTGTATTTATGCTGACCACGGTTCTGCCTCAGTTTGCCTCCATGCTGCAGGAGCAGGAACTGCCCTGGATTACCCGGATGATGATGAAGCTCAGTTTCAGCCTCCGCAGCCGCGGGGTTCTCTACATTATGCTTATTCTGGTATTGATGGCCCTGTTCAAGGGGATTCTAACATGTCCTTTTGTCCGGCTGCAGGCAGACCGGGCTGTGCTGTATACTCCAATGATAGGAAAACTTTTAAGAACCGTATATACATCCCGTTTTGCATCTGCCTTTGCCGTGCTTTACGGAAGCGGAATTGGAATTCTGGATGCCATGCACACCGTGGGGCGGGTCATGGGAAACTCATATGTGGAGAAGGGGCTGGCCCAGGTTGCGGAGAGCTTAAAAGGAGGCGTGATGCTGTCCCAGGCACTGGAGGAGCTGAATCTGTTCCAGCCTGTGCTCATTTCCATGGTGGCAGCAGGAGAGGAATCAGGTGCATTGGATATGGTGCTGGAGGATGCGGGAAGTTTTTATGAAAAGGAGGCAGCCAGGGCAGTCAACCAGATGATTGCGCTTCTGGAGCCAGCCATGATTCTCATACTTGCCCTGGTGGTGGGCAGTGTGGTCATGGCCATTATGATGCCTGTATTTAACATGTACTCGTCAATGCTGTAAGAGGTAAGAAATGAAATATTACATATGTTTGGAAGAGGACAGGATATGTTATGTCCGAGGCAGGTTTAAACGGTGTACGGGTTCCGGGATCCGCCGATGCCTGGAAATAGTGGAGTGGGAATTCGTGGAGCCGGTGCCTGATGTGGCATCGGCCCTGACGCGTCTTGCTGAAAAATACGGTATGGAGGGAAAACGTGTCAATCTGATAGTTGGACGGGATGTGAGGATGATGGGCTTCACCATCCCGAAGGCAGGAAAGAACGCCATGAAAAGGATGGCAGTCAATGAAATGACCCTGCTGGACGCAGATTTTGGAAACCATGCAATAGCCCTGGATCTGAGGGCGAAAACCGGCAGGACAATGGCGGATGTTACTGCCTACTATATGGAACAGCGCAGTCTGGATGCATATAAGAAGGCCCTGGAGGACGGGAAGATGATATGCGGCCGCGTCCTGGTCCTGCCTGACTGCATGGCGATTATGGCCAGGGAGCTGTGGCGGGAGGAACGGGTTCTTCTGCTGGATGTGAACCAGGGCAGCGTGGGCTTTTATGTATTGTCAGGGAGACATTGCCTGGCATGCCGTATGACAGGCCTGAAGGCCGGCTGTTTTCTGCGGGAGGGAGCAGTGGACATGCTCTGTGAAGAGATGGCGGAGCAGGTGGAGGGCCTGATAGAGGACTGTGCTGCAGCGTCGGACGTTTCTTTCCCGGATTGTATGGTGCTTATGACCTCCTGTATACCTGATGCAGAGGCAGCGGCTGAATATATGTCCCAACGGTTTAAGATACCCTGCTATGTCAGGATGCCGGAACCGGTGGAAGCCGTGTGTCTGGCGGTTTGTGTGGCCGGTTCCCTGGAGGGGAAGAAAAAGGCGCTGGAACTGGAGGAACGGGGATATGAGGATGGAAAGAACTCCATTTTGGGCCACGGGCCGTTTATGACCAGAGGCTGGGCCCTGTTCCTGCTTGCCAACGCATTGGCGGCAGCGGGACTGTCCCTTCACGCGGCCTATCTGGACCATGCAGCAGGAAAGGCGCTTTCCAGAACAGAGTATGCCATGGAAGGACCAGAGTATAAGAACCGTGTCCGTAAATCCATGGAGATGGAAGAAAGAATAGGTGAAATGTCGGCTGACAGGGAGAAAACACGGACAGCGAAGGCTCTGTTGGCCGGGAAGAATCTGCTGGGCATGGATGAATTCAGGGCATTTACAGAGGCCATGAATCCGGAGATGAGGATTGAATCCATTTCCTTTGACGGCGAGGGGCCTTACCTTCAGATGGTGGTGTCCATGGATGGTTCTGAGGATGTACCGGCCTACGTGGAGAGAGTGGAAGGTTCAGGGGTTTTCAGGCAGGCGGGGCACAGCCTGTGGGAAAAGAGCGCAGAGGACAGGGAGACACAGCGGGTATATGCCACTGTTTACGGAACTCTGGGAACAGGAGGACGGGATGATGCTCAGTAGCAGGGAGCGGTTTCTCATAGGTGTATTGTTCACCATTATCATCTGGGCTGTGGCGCTGGAAGTATTTATCTGGCCGGGACGCGCCGGATACCGGAAGTCTGTGGAGCTGATGGAAAGCGGGAAACAGCAAAGGGAGGAAATGGAATTTTACCTGAGCCATTATGAGGAACTGGAGCAGAAGTTAAAGGAATGGGAGCGTTTCAGGGATACAGAGGAATTTTTCTACCAGGATATTGATGACATTTTTATGGACAGGAGCCTGCAGGCCATGGCAGCCAGGGCAGGGGTAAGCATACGCCGCATGAGTATAGGCGAGGCTGCTGCGGCAGAATTTTTCTATGACATGCAAACCGATGACCCGCAAACCCATGACCCGGAGGAAAGTGGGAAGCCGGCCGCGGGAAGCGGGCCAGCCGGCAGGACGGTAAAAGAATCAGTCATTACCATGGAAATAGAATGTCCGGACCCAAAGGGTGTGATGACGTTTGCAGATGAAATATACAGGGAACAGAAAAGTGTTTTGATAAGCTTTATGGATGTGGAAGCTGTGTATGAGAGCGGAGAGGATGGACAGGAAACGTATCAGGGAATGAAAGGAATCGTGGAGGTCAGGTATTATTATGAAGAAATCGGTTAGCAGGTCATCCAGAGGAGGGTTTACTCTGATTGAGATTGTGGTATCAACTGCCCTCCTGGCAGTTGTCTGTACAGGGTTTCTGATGATGACGGCTGCCAATGCAGGCCAGCTGTCCGGGGAGCAGAGATTGGAACAGTCTAATTATAACCTCAGCGCCTTGGCTGTCGAAGGGGAGGGAGAGCCTACCGGAGAAACCATTGCAGTGGAGTTTGGCCTGGAAGAAGGGAACGGAGTCCGGGAAATATTTGAACAGTATGAAATCACTGAATCGGAGGAGGATACAGGTAACCATATGACATTTTACAGGCACAGATAAAGGCGGGGAATATGGCGAAAGGAAGCAGGACAGGGAAGAACAACGGAGGATTTACATTGATTGAGACAGTGGCTGCGCTGGCCATTGCCGCGGTCCTGGCTGTATTTATTTCCGGTTTCATCCATCCGCAGATGAAGCTGTATTATGAGCTGGACCGGCTTTCCCAGGCAAAGGCCATGTGCAGCGAGGCGTATCGCGGTCTGGAGGAAAAGCTGAGGTACGGCTATGTATTTTTCTGCGATTACCGGGATACAGGCGTGATATCTTACTATGTAAGGGACAGAGAGGGGATTCCGGATATTAAGGAGGGCAGGTCATACTATGAGGAACTGCCGCCGGTGGAGGACTGGCCCAGTATCTCTGCGGAGGAATTGGGAGTGACACAACTGGGCGGTATGGAATTAGAGCTGGATTTTAGCGGAACAAAGAATACGCGGGCCAACGTGAGCATAAAGGTGAAGAAGGACGGGGATGTTATATATGAGCAGGAGGCAGCTATTGGTTCCATGTATGGTTATACCATGGATGGGGAAGGCAGGGCATGATGGGCAGGGGAAGAACACAAAGTCACAATAATGAGCATACCCGGGGAAGCAGCCTGATGTATGTGGTCCTTCTCGTGACGCTTTTAGCTGTGCTGTCCAGCGGATATATGGCTATTTCCCGGTACAATATGAAAGCAGCCCTGAATAACAGGCGATATATGGAGGCCCAGCTCTCCGCCAAGACCATCCACCGTTCCTTCTGCGAGGCAGTAAGCAGCGGGGAGTCCCCGTCCATGAACCTGATCTGGCAGACTTTCCAGGAAGACTGCGACCGGGTCAGGGAAGAATTTGACGCAATGATGGACGAAGAAGAGGCTGAGGAAGGGGAAGATGGGGAACTTAAGGCAGAATCCTTTTCTTCGGAGGAGGACACGGAGACAACGGATGCAGAGGAAGAACTTCGGTGGGAACGGTATCTGTACCATGCACTGGGAAACAAGAAATACGTGATCCGCGGAAAGGGAAGTTCAGAGGATTCCGGCGTCATAGATGATGATGGGGCGGACAGAACCACAACAATTGACATTACATTGACAGCCCATCCTCTTAAATCCCTGGCAACAGTCCGCACCAGGGTAGAAAGCAGCGGCTACAGCTTTTCCATGATGGCTGACATTGTATTTGATGACCGGGACGGATCTGTGATGGTCATTGGCAAACCGTACCGATCCGGCAGAGGGGATGACCCGGAAGTGAAAGTGTATCTGAATGGAAACGGCGTATACCGCTATTATGAAGGCAGCTGACCATGAGAAGGGGTATTCATCCATTACCGGAAAAACCCCAGATACCACAGAATCAGCTGTCTGAACCAAAGACCGCATACCATCAGGGACACTGCAAAAAACGGGGCCATGGGTACCTGTGTCTTCCGGCCAATCCTTCCAAGCACAAGGGGAACGGCATACCAAAGGCCTGCTATGACGTAGCCCATCAGAAGGGCTGTCATTGCAGGGGCTGCGCCGATGAGCAGACCGCTGGCTGCAAAGAGCTTTACGTCACCCCAGCCAACGCCTCCCCGGCTAAGCAGATTCACAAGAGCCAGGAAACCGCCCGCCAGAAGGGAGCCGCCCAGCCGGTTAAGAAAGGCGGGTCCGGGTCCGGCTGCCAGTGAAATGCAGGACAGAATAAGAATCAGGATATGGATGCCGTCAGGTATGTACATGTGCCGTGCGTCTATAAATGCAGCTGTAATAAGAATACTGGAAAACATGCACATTAGGGCTGACTCCATACCTGGCCCTTTTGCCAGGAGACACAGGAGAAAAGCAGACGCAGTGAGAAGCTCCACCGCCGGATACTGTATGGAAACAGGGGCGCTGCAATACCGGCACCGGCCCTTTAGGAGTAACCAGGACAGAACAGGAACCATATCGTAAAAAGCCAGTACATGGCCGCATGCCGGACAGTGGGAACGCCCGGTTACGAAATTCTGGTTTTCAGGTATGCGCAGGATACAGACATTCAGAAAGCTGCCTGTGACTGCGCCTAACAGTCCGTATAATACAAAATAGATAAAAACCATGGTATTACCTCGCTTCCGTCATAAACTGCTGTCTGGCGAAAGTATACCATATGGAAGGGAGAGGAGACAACAGTGCCAGATAAAATACCCATAGAAAACCTGCTGATTGACAGCGGATATCTGACCCCAAAACAGCTGGAGCGCGCCATGCGTCTTAAGCAGGGAAGGCCGGAATGCACCATTGAAGAAATACTGACAGAGTTCGGCTATGTTACAGAAGCAGCCCTGCTGACCTGCGCAGCGGCCAGGGACCATATGGAGGTGGCGCCTTTTGGCCCACTCAGGGCTGACCGTAAGGCAGCGGCCGTGATTGATCCGTCCTTTGCCGTGAGGAACCGGATTCTGCCCATGAGATTTGAGGAGGAATGTCTTATGGTGGCGGCAGCCTATCCGGTGTCTCCCGATGTGCTGGATGAGGTGGAAACCCTGTCCGGTATGAAGGTCAGGGCAGTGCTGGCGCCGGAGAAGGAACTGAAGCAGGCGCTTAAAATGGCCTATGGCTCTGCACCGGAGCATGTATACGGAGAGAAACCATATGTTTCAATGGAGAGGCCCGGTGTGGGAGTTGGCGCGGCTGCGGAAGGCTCTGTTTCAGAGCTGGCCTTTATGGAGCGGGTGGAAAGCGCTCCCGTGGTACGCATGGTCAATGTGGTGATAGAGGAGGCTTTCCATAAAAATGCCAGTGACATTCATGTGGAGCCTGGAAAGAATGATCTGGTCATCCGTATCAGAATCAACGGGGACCTAATGGTCCATACTACACTTAAAATGGAATATCACCGTCCCATGATAACCAGGCTTAAGCTGATGGCCGGCATGGATATTGCTGAAAAACGTCTTCCGCAGGATGGAAAATATCATTATGAGCGGGGTGAGGTGTCCACGGACCTGAGAATCTCCACCCTTCCCTCCATTTATGGAGAGAAAGCAGTTCTCAGGCTTTTGAGAAATGACAGGGATAACTCGCTGATGGATATAAGGCGTCTGGGAATGGGGGAAGAACAGAGAACTGTATTTGAGCATATCCTTAAGGCGCCTCACGGTATGGTTCTGGTGACAGGTCCCACTGGAAGCGGAAAGACAACCACCTTGTACGCTGCCATAAACCGGATGGTGAAAAAGAAGATTAACATAGTCACGGTGGAGGATCCGGCTGAGAAAGTTATGGACGGAATTACCCAGGTTCAGGTCAATGCCAAAGCCGGACTTACATTCGCGTCTGCCCTGCGCTCTATTTTGAGACAGGACCCGGACGTGATCATGGTAGGTGAAATGAGAGATGAAGAGACAGTGGATATTGGAGTCAGGGCAGCCATCACAGGACATCTGGTTCTGTCCACCCTTCATACCAATGACTGCGCTTCCACAATCCACAGACTCCGCAATATGGGAGTTCCTCCTTATATGGCAGCGGCTTCCCTGTCCGGCATTGTGGCCCAGAGACTGGTAAAGCTGCTCTGTCCCAACTGCCGCCAGTCCTACGAGCCGGATGAGCGGGAGCAAAGGATATTTGCGGAGCGCAGGAAACATATTCCAGACAGGCTGTGGAGGTCTGCGGGCTGTCCTCTTTGCGGGGGTACGGGATATACCGGAAGGACAGCGGTCTATGAGATAATGGATGTGGATGAACAGATTAAGGCCATGATTCTTAATAATGAGCCCCTTTCATCCATCCGCGAATACCAGGAAAAGAAAGGCTCCATGCCTCTAAGGGACCATGTCCTGAGAATGGCTGCCGACGGGGAAACCGATATGGAGGAGGCTGAGAAAATACTGTATTCCGTCCAGTAGGGAGCTGCAAACGTACAAAAGAAAAGAGGAGTCATGATAATGAGTATACATATGAAAAAGGGAAAGAAGAGAACGGAAGGATTTACGCTGGTGGAACTAATCTGTGTCATTGCCATACTGGGAATACTGGTGGCCATAGCAGTGCCCTCCTACCGGGGAATCCAGGACAAATCAGCGGAGCAGGTAGCCATATCCAATGCCAGATCCAATTATACACTGGGAAAGGCACAGCAGGACATGCTGGACGCGGGTGTCATAAAGGAATCTGAGAAAGAGGAGTACCATTTTGACAAGAATGATAACAGCGCCTACTGGGAAGGCCAGATAAACGGCAAAACGTATAAAGCCGTTTATGACGGCGATACCGGGGAGGGCAAGATTGAGTCTGGAAATTAAATCCTATATGTGGTACAATGAGCCATTATCGGAGGCTTATGGCGGGAAGCATAAGATATGAGGAAAAAGGACATGAAGAAAAAGGGAAATCGTGCGTTTACTCTGGTGGAACTGATTGCGGTGGTTGCAATCCTGTCCATACTTTTGTGTATCGCGGTGCCTAATATGATGAACTATATAAACGCTGCCCATGAGGCAACCGCACAGACAGAGGCCCGGATTTGCGTGGACGCGGTCCAGCGTTATCTGAATGACGAGAAGGAAAAGGGTAAGCTGACCGGAGGAATGCTTCTCAGGCTAATGGGCCTGGATCTCAGCAATTCCGACGGGCCGTTAAAGGACTATATATCCGGTGGGCAGAAGGGAGCCAGAATCGTCTCTGTGGAGGCGGATCTGGCCACAGGCCGCCTGCAGGTCCTGAAATATGAAAACCGGTACTGCACCGTGAAACTGAATATTGACGAGGATGGGAATATAACGGAAGCATCAGATTAGGAGAGAGGCTGTAAAATGGAATTAATCTGGAGTACGGTACTGACGGTATGGGGATGGCTGCTGGACCACCTGCTGTATATCAATCTGGCATTTTCAATTATTATCATATTTTTTCAGCGCAGGGACCCAAGAAGTGTCTGGACCTGGCTTCTGGCCCTGTACTTCATCCCGGTGTTCGGAATCGTCTTTTACCTGCTCTTTGGCCAGGATATGAAGAAGAGCAGGATGTTCCGCGTGAAGGAAGTCAGCGACAGGCTGAACCTGCCGGTCAAAAGCCAGGAAGACATCATACGCTCCGACGACATGCCGGAGGAAATGATGGACCCCATGTCCAGAGATTTTAAGAGCCTGATTATCTATAATCTGGAGACATCGGGGTCTGTGCTCACGGTGAACAACCAGGTGCAGATATATACGGACGGGCAGGCTAAATTTGAGGCCCTGAGAAATGCCCTGCGCCAGGCCCGCAGGTTTATCCACATACAGTACTATATCATCAAGAACGATGAGCTGTTTGACTCCATTGTCCCCATTCTTCTGGATAAGGTGAGAGAAGGCGTGGAAGTGAGAATCCTGTGCGACGGCATGGGCGGCCGCTTCATGCCGAAGAAGCGCTGGGACCAGATGCGCAGTGCGGGGATCAAGGTGGGGGTATTCTTTCCTCCCTTTCTGGGATGGCTTAATCTGAGGGTGAATTACCGAAACCACCGGAAAATCGTGGTGGTGGACGGCAACACGGGGTTTGTGGGAGGCTTTAACATAGGCCGTGAATATATATCGCGGGACCCCAGGTTTGGCTACTGGCGTGATACCCATCTGGAAATAAAAGGGGAGGCAGCCATCAGTCTGCAGATCCGTTTTGCGCTGGACTGGAACTACGTGACAGGGGAGAACCTGTTTAAGGAAATCCGGTACTTCGGGGAGGAGGCAGAGTATGCCAGACGCCGGCTGAAGGGCCAGATTCATGCTGTGTGGCCGGACCCGGACCATGTAAACGAGATGGTCTGCATGCAGATAATTACCAGCGGACCGGATACAAGGGAGCCCCATATACGGAATAACTACCTGGAGCTGTTTCACAAGGCAAAGCACCATATCTATATACAGACTCCCTATTTCATACCGGATGACGCCATATTTTCCAGCCTTAAGATTGCGGCCCTTTCAGGGGTGGATGTGCGGCTGATGATTCCCTGCAAGCCGGACCATCCCTTTGTGTACTGGGCTACCTGCTCCTATGCAGGGGAGCTTCTGGACTATGGGGCCAGGGTCTATGTGTATGAAAACGGCTTCCTGCACTCCAAGGGCATCATGATAGACGGAAGGGTGAGCTGCTATGGAACAGCCAACATGGACATACGAAGTTTTGAACTGAACTTTGAGGTCAATGCCACCATTTATGACGAGGAAGTCACAGGCCAGCTGGAGGAGGCCTTTATGAATGACCTGCCCCACTGCCGGGAAATCACCAAGGAAGAGTATGCGGAGAGGAATATGTGGATGCGTATAAAGGAACAGTCCAGCCGCCTTTTGTCGCCGTTGTTGTAGAGGATTCTGGGGGATGCCGAAACCCTTCAGAGGGAAAATCTCCGCAGCCTGGTAAATCCCTGGCCCGGGAACACGGAAAGTTCTGGAAAAGCAGCTGTCTGCGAATAGAAGGCAGCTGCACAGGCTCATACTAATGGCTATGAGAGCGCAGACAGGACAAATCAACCACGAAAATAAAATATATGGATTATTTCTTAACTTTTGCAGATGCGGAATCGCAGGATGGTGTCTGGAGGTCATGTTTACCTCAGTGGACTCCATCATGGCCGGGGACTGGCGGCTTATAGGCCGTACCTCCCTTATCATGTTTCCCATCTATGGCATGGGAGCTCTCCTGCTTCCCATAAGCCGGTTCATAGACAGCTGGCTTACCGGTCTTCCGGGACTGGAGGACGCAGGACAGGACAGGCTCAGCCGTGTTGGCCGGTCCGTACGGCACGGACTGATTTATATGGTTCTGATTTTTATTGCGGAATATATAACCGGCATATGGCTTACCAGTATAGGAATCTGCCCATGGGACTACTCCCTGTGGCCCGATAATGTGGGCGGGGTCATACGGCTCAAGTTCGCACCACTCTGGTTTATGACAGGTCTCCTGTTTGAATATCTCACAAAGCCCAAGGGCGGCGATTAAATGACAAACCTGGTTGCAGGGTATTGTATTTAAGCCGTCCTTTTTGATATAATGGAAAATAAACATTTCTTGACATATAAATACTGATGTATAAAGGAGAAGGCAATGATACGTATTATATTGGTGGCGCTGACCGTCATATTGTACCTGATTTTTTCCGTTCCGGTACTGGCCATGCTCAGGTTCAGAGCCAAAAAGGACCCTGTGGGAGTCCAGGAAAAGAGTCTCAGCAGAATTCAGGGGGTATTCCGCTTTATATTGAAGCTGGCAGGTGTTACATACGAGGTACAGGGACTGGAGAACATACCGTCAGACAGGGCTGTTCTCTATGTGGGGAACCACAGGAGCTACTTTGACATACTGGTGGGCTATGTGACGGTTCCGGGGCTGACCGGGTTCGTGGCTAAGAAGGAGATGTTAAAGATACCTCTTCTGCGCACCTGGATGCAGAGAGTCAATTGTCTGTTCCTGGACCGTGTGGACATAAAGGAGGGCTTAAAGACCATCCTGGAAGGCATCGAGAAGGTGAAATCCGGTGTATCCATATGGATATTCCCGGAGGGCACCCGCAATGAGAACCAGGAGCTGACCCAGCTTCTGCCGTTCCATGAGGGAAGCCTGAAGATTGCGCAGAAAAGCGGATGTCCTGTTATACCGGTGGCCATCACGGGTACGGCAGAGATATTGGAACAGCACCTGCCCTTCGTAAAGCCCAGTCATGTGTGCATACGCTACGGGGAACCTATCTATATCAAGGAGCTTCCGGCTGAAAAACGCAAGTTTCCAGGGGCATATACAAGGGATGTGATAGCAGGTATGCTGAAAGAGATGAAGGAAGAACAGGAGCAGGATAAATAACCATGGAGAATCTGGATTTACAGGAAATCAGAGGCCAGCTGGATGAGATAGATACCAGGCTGGTGGAATTGTTTGAAAAACGGATGGAGCTTTGCGGCCAGGTGGCTGAATTTAAGATTGGAACGGGAAAGGCTGTATACGACGGACAGCGGGAAAAGCAGAAGCTGGCCGCAGTGGCAGCCATGGCCCACAGTGAATTCAACCGGAAGGGAGTGCATGAGCTCTTCTCACAGATTATGACCATCAGCCGCAGGCTGCAGTACCGTCTTTTGGCGGAGCATGGCAAGGGCGGGGATACCGGATTTACCATGGTGGACGAGCTGAAGAGGGAAGGTGCGCGCATTGTCTACCAGGGAGTGGAGGGGGCCTACAGCCACAGGGCAGCCCTCCAGTATTTTGGGGAAGATGCTGATGTATACCATGTTCCGGTCTTTGAGGATGCCATGATAGAGGTGGAGGAGGGAAGGGCTGATTATGGAGTTCTTCCCATCGAGAATTCCCTGGCAGGAGCCGTGATTGACAATTACGATAATCTGCTGAAGCATGACATATACATTGTGGCAGAGACAAAGGTGGCAGTGGACCACGCGCTTTTAGGCCTGCCGGAGGCCTCCCTGGAGGATATCAGGCGTGTATATTCCCATCCCCAGGGACTGATGCAGTGTTCGGGGTATCTGGGCGCCCACAGGCAGTGGAGCCAGATAAGTGTGGAGAATACAGCCGGGGCAGCCAAGAAAGTACTGGAAGAGGGGGAAGTATCCCAGGCAGCGGTAGCCAGTCCCACGGCAGGAGCACTTTACGGCCTTAAGGTTCTGGAGGCCTCCATCAACAACAATAAGAACAATACCACCAGGTTCATTATCGTTGCCAGGAAACCCATGTACAGGAAGGATGCGGGAAAGGTAAGCATCTGCTTTGAAGGTTTACATAAGAGCGGATCCCTGTATAATATGCTGGGAAACTTTATTTATAACGATGTGAACATGCTGATGATAGAATCCCGCCCCATAGAGGGACGCAGCTGGGAATACCGGTTCTTTGTGGACGTGGAGGGCTCGCTGGGCGACCCGGCAATCCGCAACGCACTGTTGGGAATCTCCGAGGAAGCGGTCAGCATGAGGATTCTGGGAAATTACTAGGAGGCAGGAAGGTCATGGATATCAAAGATTTAGTAATATATAGAAACCTGGAGCACCAGGAGCTGTTTCGTGATATAGCCCATCTGATGGGATACGCACAGGGAGGGCAGGAGCCTGACGGTGCGTCCTGCGGCGGACGACTGACGGAGATGGCTGTTAAGTACGGATTTGAGGGAAACCTCTGGCATTGTTTCCTGGCCTTCTGCCTGGCAAACAATGAAAATGCATATACCACCACATGTGAGATAACCGGGGCGGCAGGCGGCTCCCTGGATGAACTGGCCAGGGAGGACTGCCGGATCTTCAAGGCCCTGTTTGATTACGATATACGAAACCTGGAACCCTCCGGCCTGTGGACCCTTATGGAAGATTATAAACCGGCCAGAAAGGACAGCAGGGTATTTAACCGCCGGATCAGAAACAGGATTGTAAACCTGGCAGTACAGCTGGAGGAATCTGCGGACGCAGGGGAGTTCCAGGACCATGTGGTGGATTTCTACAGGGAATTCGGCGTGGGAAAATTCGGGCTCAATAAAGCGTTCCGCATCATCGAGAAGGAGGAAGGCCAGCCTGTTATCATCGACCCCATCATCAATGTGGAGCACATATATTTTAAGGATATAGTTGGCTATGAACTTCAGAAGCAGAAACTCATAGAGAACACAGAAGCCTTCGTGGAGGGAAAGGAAGCCAACAATGTACTTCTCTTCGGAGACGCGGGAACAGGCAAGTCCTCCAGCGTCAAGGCGGTGCTCAATGAATATTATGGCAGGGGTCTGCGCATCATTGAGGTATATAAGCACCAGTTTAAGGCCCTGTCCGATGTGCTGGAGCAGATTAAAGACAGAAACTACAAGTTCATCATTTATATGGATGACCTGTCATTTGAAGACTATGAGCTTGAGTATAAGTATCTGAAGGCGATTCTGGAGGGAGGGCTGGGCAAGCGTCCCGGCAACGTGCTCATCTATGCAACCTCCAACCGCCGGCACCTTATACGTGAGAAGTTCAGCGACAAGCGGGAGCTGGACGACGAGCTCCACAACAACGATACGGTGCAGGAAAAGCTGTCCCTGGCAGCCCGGTTCGGGGTCACCATCTATTACGGCTCACCGGATAAGAGACAGTTTGAGACCATTGTAAAGGCGCTGGCGGATCGCCATGGCCTGGATATGCCGGAGCAGGAGCTTTTTGCCGAGGCCAACAAGTGGGAACTGAGCCACGGAGGTTTGTCGGGAAGAACGGCCGCGCAGTTCATAACCCATCTGAAGGCAAGGCAGTAGGTTCTGTGCGGGACTTCTTTTACGTAAATTTTACATAGTTTTTACCGCCTTTCGATGTATGATGGGAGGAGGCCGTATATAATAACCATAAGTCAACCTATAAGGGACCGATAAGGAGTTGAGAAAAGTGGCAGTTCGGACATTTGCGGCGATTGATGTGGGTTCATTTGAGCTGGAGCTGGGTATCTATGAGATGACCTATAAGACAGGAATCCGGCGTATTGACCACATACGCCATGTTATAGCTCTTGGAAAAGATACCTACAGCACAGGTAAGATTAGCTATGAGCTGGTGGAGGAGATGTGCCAGGTACTGGAAGAATTTGTCCAGATTATGAAGTCCTATAAGGTAAAGGACTACAGGGCATATGCAACCAGTGCCATGAGGGAGGCGCACAACCGCCAGATTATCCTGGACCAGATCCGGGTGAGGACAGGGCTTACCGTGCGCATTATCAGTAATTCAGAGCAGCGGTTCATCAGTTATAAGGCTATAGCTGCCAAGGCAGCAGAATTTAATAAAATTATCCAGAAGGGGACCGCCATCGTGGATGTGGGATTCGGAAGCGCGCAGCTGTCCCTTTTTGACAAGGATTCTCTGGTGACCACTCAGAATCTGCCCCTGGGCACCCTTCGCGTAAGGGGGCTGTTGGCCAGGATACCGGCCACTGTGGAAGAACATAAGCAGCATATAGAGGAGATTGTGGACAATGAACTGTTTACCTTCCGGAAGATGTATCTGAAGGACAGGGAAATCACAAACCTCATTGGCATCGGTGAGAACATTCTTTATATTATCAACAGGCTGGACCTGAATACCTACGGGGATAAGGTTGACGCGGCCACGATGAACCGTTTCTACCAGCGCATGTGCCAGATGACAACGGATCAGATCGAGGAGCGATTCGGAGTCAACAGCGAGTATGCGTCCCTGCTCCTGCCAAGTGTGGTGGTATACAAACGGATTCTGGAGCTGACCGGGGCCGAGATGTTCTGGGTGCCCGGCATCCGCCTCTGTGACGGCATTGCCGCAGAATATGCCAGCGAGAACAAGCTTGTGAAATTCAGCCACAACTTTGAGAACGATATACTGGCTGCGTCCAGGAACATTGCGAAGCGCTATAAGTGCCACACCAGCCATAACCAGGTGCTGGAACAGTATGCCCTGTGTATCTTTGACAACATGAAGAAGTTCCACGGACTGGGGCAGCGGGAGCGGCTGATGCTGCAGATTGCGGTGCTGCTCCATGCCTGCGGAAAGTTCATCAGCATAAAGAATTCCAACGAATGCTCCTATAACATTATCATGTCCACGGAAATCATCGGCCTGAGCCATCTGGAGCGGGAGATCATTGCCAATGTGGTACGGTATAATATACGTGATTTTGACTATGACAAGGTACAGCTGGAGACCCAGGTGCATCAGGAGGAGGATATAGGAATGAGCCGCAACGCCATCACCATCCTCATTGCCAAGCTGACGGCCATCCTGCGTCTGGCCAATTCCATGGACCGCAGCCACAGGGGAAAGCTGGTGGACTGCCGCATGGCTATCCGGGAAAATGAACTGGTAATCACCACCGGTTATCCGGGGAATATGGCGTTGGAAGCCGCATCCTTTGAACAGAAGGCGGATTTCTTTGAAGAGATATTTGGCATAAGGCCGATACTCAGACAGAAAAGGAGGGTGTAGATATGGCAGAATCAGCTGGAAAGCCTCAGGCATCTAAATCCAAGACAGAAAAAGCGAAAGTAGAGAAAAACAGAGCGGAAAAATCCGATACCTCAAGGGCAGCTTCGGTAAAGAACAGCTCATCCAGGGAAAACGCAGGGGTTAAGGCAGACGATACGGTGAAGGCGAACAGCGGGGCTAAAATAAGTGCCGGAGCTAAGGCACAGGCTGGGGCTAAGGCAAATGCCGCTGTCAGGCCGGAAGCAGTCCCTGTGGATTTTGCAGCGGACCCGACGAATTATGTTAACCGTGAGCTGAGCTGGCTGGAATTCAACTACCGCGTGCTCAGCGAGTCCAGGGACAAGAGCATTCCCCTTTTTGAACGTCTTAAATTCCTGAGCATAACCGCCTCCAATCTGGACGAGTTTTATATGGTCCGGGTAGCTTCCTTAAAGGACATGGTACATGCAAAGTACACCAAGCCCGATATCGCCGGTCTGACGCCCCAGGAACAGCTGGACCGAATCAGCGAGAGGACCCATGAGCTGGTGGAGATGCAGTATTCAACCTACAACCGTTCCCTGGTGCCAACCCTGAGACAGAATGGGCTGCGCATGATTACAGGGCATGAGGATATGACGGAGGAAGAGGCGGCATATACGGATGAGTATTTTAGGAAGAATGTATATCCGGTTCTGACGCCCATGGCCTTTGATTCCTCCAGGCCCTTTCCTCTGATACGGAATAAGACGCTGAACATCGCTGCCCTTTTAAGAAAAAAGAGCGGAGAGGATGAGGAACTGGAATTTGCCATGGTTCAGGTTCCCTCGGTGATTTCCAGAATTGTGGAGCTTCCCAGGGAGATAGATGAGGACGGCAAGGAGCGCAGGGTGGTTATCCTGCTGGAGGAAATCATAGAGCGGAACATGCCCTCGTTGTTCCTCAATTATGACATTGTGGCCTCCCATCCCTTCCGCATCATGAGAAATGCCGACCTTACCATAGACGAGGAGGAGGCGGTGGACCTGCTGGAGGAAATCCAGAAGCAGCTTAAAAAACGCCAATGGGGCGAGGCCATCCGACTGGAAATCGAGGACAATGTGGATAAGCGTCTCCTTAAAATCATCCGCAGGGAACTGTCCATAAACAGCCAGGATATTTTTGAAATCAACGGCCCTCTGGACTTGACATTTCTCATGAAGATGTATGGACTGGAAGGCTTTGAGCTCTTTAAGGCACCCAGGTATGTGCCCCAGCCCGTACCGGCCCTTATGAATGAAGACGATATATTCACCAATATCAGGAAGGGCGATATCCTGCTTCACCATCCATATCAGAGTTTTGATCCGGTGGTGAATTTTGTGCGCAGCGCTGCAAGGGACCGGTCGGTCCTGGCCATCAAGCAGACCCTGTACCGTGTCAGCGGAAACTCTCCCATTATTGCGGCTTTGGCGGAGGCAGCGGATAATGGAAAGCAGGTATCGGTTCTGGTGGAGCTGAAAGCCCGTTTTGACGAAGAAAACAATATCAACTGGGCAAAGATGCTTGAGAAGGCAGGATGCCATGTAATATATGGTCTGGTGGGCCTTAAGACCCACAGCAAGATTACCCTGGTGGTACGGATGGAGGAAGACGGAATCCGCCGCTATGTACATCTGGGCACCGGCAATTACAATGATTCCACAGCAAAGCTTTACACGGACTGCGGCATACTTACCTGCAATCCCCAGATAGGGGAGGACGCCACAGCTGTATTCAATATGCTGTCAGGTTATTCCGAGCCCCTGGCCTGGAATAAGCTGTCTGTGGCCCCTCTCTGGCTCAGGGGGCGGTTCCTGCGCATGATACGCAGGGAGGCTGAACATGCCAGGGAAGGAAGGCCCGCCCATATTATGGCCAAGATGAATTCACTGTGTGACAAAGAAATTATCACGGCTCTGTATGAGGCGTCCTGCGCAGGCGTGAAGGTGGAAATGATTATCAGGGGTATCTGCTGCCTCAAGGCAGGCGTACCGGGACTCAGCGAGAATATTTCCGTGCGTTCCATTGTGGGAAACTTCCTGGAGCACAGCCGTATCTTTTATTTCTTTAATGACGCAAGCCCTGAGGTATACATGGGCAGCGCGGACTGGATGCCCAGGAACTTAGACCGCCGGGTGGAAATCATGTTCCCTGTTGAGGACGAGGTATTAAGGGAAAAGGTCATCCATATCCTGGAGGTGGAGCTGGAGGACAATGTAAAGGCCCATATCCTTCAGCCGGACGGCAGCTACGAGAAGGAAGACAAGAGGGGAAAGGTCCTGGTCAATTCCCAGGAGCAGTTCTGCCGGGAGGCCATTCTTATGGCTAAGGAGTCCGCAAATCAGGAGGACCCGGCCAGGAGCAGGGTCTTTAAGCCGGTTATGAGCAGCAATTAGGGAATGTTCCGGAAAGAAACGTTTCAGGAAAAACATTTAATATAGAATCGTGTAAGAAAGAATCCCCGGGCCGGCCCGGGGATTCTTTTTACAACATGTAACAAATTTGCATCCTGATTAATGCACAAACACCAGCGAAAGCAGAAATACAACTATAATAGTCACGATACCCATAACCCCGGTCATGCCGGTCTGGCACTTATAAGCATCCTTTGTCTCCATATCGGAAAACTGGGATACCACCCAGAAGTAGGAATCATTGGCATGGGACACGGTCATGGAACCGGCGCCGATGGCCATGATGACCAGTACCTTTGCCAGCGGGGAGGTGAATCCCAGGGCAGGCATCAGCGGGGCAATCATAGCGGAGGTGGTAATCATGGCCACGGTGGAAGCACCCATGGCTGTCTTTAACAGGGCCGCTATGATGAAGGGAAGGAATACGCCTACGCCAAGGCCCAGAAGGGAAGCGCTCAGGGCATCTGCAATAGGAAGTTTCTGAAGAATGGCTCCAAACGCGCCGCCTGCGCCGGTGATGGCCAGGATGCCGGCGGAATTGGTGACACCCTCTGTAATCCAGGACAAGGTATTTTTCTTCTCAGCAGCCGGAACCAGGGTCATAGCCAGGAACACGCCTAAAATCAGGGCAATAACAGGATTACCGATGAAGGAGAAGAACATTTTTACAACTCCGTCTCCAAAGGGTGCGCTTGGGAAATCACCTACAGATTTAAGTGCAATCAGTACGATGGGAAGCAGGATTGGTGAGAAGCTGTGAAGAGCGCCGGGCAGCTTGCCGTATTTCTGAAGCAGCTCATCCACTGTGTACTCAGGGTTGGCGGGAATATCTATTTTGCTGGATACCTTCTTGGCATAGATGAGCGCCGACAGGGTGGCTGGTATGGATACCAGAAGTCCTACCAGTATGGTCAGCCCCAGATCGGCTTCCAGGGTACCTGCCATGGCAATGGGGCCGGGAGTGGGAGGAACCAGACAGTGGGTTGCATATAAACCGCCTGACAGGGCAGTGGCCATAACGGCCAGGGATACATTGCTCTGGCTGGCCAGGGCCCTTGATATAGGGCTTAAGATGACAAAGCCGGAGTCGCAGAATACAGGGATACCTGTCACATAGCCTGTGATGGCCATGGTCAGGACGCTGTTCTTTTTTCCGACCATTTTAAGGATGGTGTTGGCCATGGTCAGGGCAGCACCTGTTTTTTCAAGAATGGTTCCGATGATGGTTCCTGCCAGAATTACAATACCGATGCTGGCCAGTATGTTTCCGAAACCGCTTTTTACCGTGTTGATGACTTCCTCTGTGGGAATTCCGCAAACCAGGCCCACAGCAATGGCTATAACCGTAAGTACGATGAACGGGTGCTGGTTAAACTTGGATATGGCCAATACCATACATACTACGGCCAGAAATATGACTAAGAATATAAATAAACCTGACATTGTAAAACCTCCTCAAATATGTTTAGGTGATATCATCTACCGGATGATACATGAAAATCAGACGAATCAGGAATTCCCTGGTAAAAGGAGTCTCATTTTCCAGATCCAGCAGCTGGAACAGCCGTTTCATCCTGTAAAGAAGGGTGTTTTTGTGAAGATGAAGCCGCTGGGATGCCTTCTGCACACTGCCGTTCTCCTGGTAATATACCCTGGCAGTCACCAGAAGGACCTCGGCCTGCCTGGCATCCTGGCTGGCTGTCAGTTTCCGGTACAGCATTTCCGCATACTTCGTACCGCCGTGAATCAGGGACTTGTAAATCAGATACTGAATTTTGACCTGGCTGTCCTCCAGATTACGGACCGGCCCGCCCTCCATGGAAATCAGGGTGTTGGATTCCTTCATACCGCCCGGAATGTCCTCCAGCCGTGGGCAGGCGCCGCTGACAGCAATACAGAGCCCCTCTTCCCGGACCACCTGGGCTATGATTTTGTCCAGATCTTCGTCCGCTTTCCCATGTCTGGGAGCGCTGTGAATGATGATACAGTCATTGTTCTGGATGCCGAACACATCCCTTGAGCGGTCCAGGGTGCCCTGCCACATCATGTTCTGGAAGAGCTGGGTGTAATGGTTCATCTGCTCCCTGGTATTTTTCCGCTTGCCTGCTCGTATCATAATGACCTTTACAGGAAACGCCAGCTGGACCGGAATCAGGGCGGACAGCTGGTAAATGGTTTCCATCTGCCCGATGTCTCCCAGAAGCAGCAGGCTCAGAAGGCGGTTTCTGACCTCAGATTCCACGTTCTGTTTCTGGGCCATGGCCTGCTGGGCAAAATGCTGTGTCACATAGACCTTCAGAAGATTGGCCACGTTCAGCATCTGTTCCTCACATCCGAAGATGCCCACCACTCCAATCAGTTCGTCCTTCAGAAAGATGGGCATGTTATAGCCCTCCTTCGCGCCGGGATACCGGGGCAGATCCTTTGTCTCAATAAGAACCGGTTTTCCCGTGGCAATTACCTCAGCCGCGCCCTGGTGGAAGGTACCGATGCGTTCCTGTTCCGTGGAGGCGATAATGGTACCTTCCCGGTCCATGATATTGATGGTGCGTCCTCCCACCAGGGAGGATGTGGCCTCCACGAAATCCTGTGCCATACTGGAAAATTCAAGCATACATTCCTCCTGCCGCTAGATACATCCCCGATGGTATCAAAAAAATTAAAAGTGTAGCGGGTATCAGAGGAACAGGCAGTCGCCAGCGCCCAGATACACGGTGTTCAGTTCCGGATGTTCAGCCATCATGCTACGCAGAAGTTCCCCGGAGCAGTGGTTAAAGCCCAGAAGTCCGATGCCCAGGTCCTTCATGGTGCGCAGGGTCATATGTATGCGTTCCCGGTCAGCTTCCACCAGGTGGGTCCCTCCCACCACGGCACGTATGGGCTGGCAGAAATGCTGCTTTACCGTATCCAGGATGTTGAGTATGCCCGGATGGCTGCAGCCCACGATTACCACCAGTTCACCTTTGTCCTCCAGTACAAGACAGACCTCATCCTGAAAATAATCCTGCTTCCACCCGTCTTTGTCCCGTATCACAAAACGTTCCGGGACCGTCTCAAAGTCATGGGACCGCGTTATGCCGCCCATAACCCAGCAGCCCTTGCCAATGGGAAGGACAGAATCGCACACCATATGCCGGATACCGTGCTCTTCCAGAAACAGGCTGTCAAAGCCAGTTCCCAGATAAGTTGCCTTCAGGCCGTTTCTTGCATACTTTTCTTCAAAAAACCCGTTTCCCGTAACCAGGGGACAGCTGAGACCTGCCGCCACAAAATCCCTGTAACCCGCAGCATGGTCATAGTGCCCGTGGCTTCCCACAGCAAAGTCGGCCTGTTCCGGCCGGATTCCCAGCCTGAGGGCATTTTCCAGGGCGTGCCTGCCTGCTCCGAAGTCAAAGAGGATGCGCATATCCCCTGTCTCCACATAAAAGGACAATCCGTGTTCTGCCTTTATGGCTTTTTGCTCCCCGGCCAGATTGTCCATGACAGTCACTATCTTGATGATCCTCACCTCCTGAAAGTTTATAAAATTTTTATAATATTTATAAAATAATTATATCATAATTTACTTCTTTTTCCATTGTGACAGAACACAAATATTTGCAAAAAATTCTATTTTTCAGTCTATTTTTATCTAAAGTATACAAATGAAAGAAGATATTACCATTAGAGGGAGGTCCGGTGTATTGTAACAGAAATTCCCACAATTTTTCAAGAAAAAAGTAAGGAAAACCTTGATATATTATGTTAGAATAGGTCATATAAGTTAACATATGAGGAGGGGACATCATGCCCGATATAAATATCCTGGTAGTAGATGATGAAAAAGAGATTGCGGATTTGATTGAGATTTATCTTGTAAGTGATGGCTATAAAGTGTTTAAGGCGGAGAATGCCGCCAAGGGACTGGAAATTATTTCCAAGGAAGAGGTACACCTGGTGCTGTTGGACATTATGATGCCGGGGATGAACGGCCTGGAGATGTGCAAGAAGATAAGGGAAACCAATAACATCCCGATTATCATGCTCAGCGCCAAGTCCACGGATTTAGACAAGATATTAGGGCTGGGAACAGGGGCGGACGATTATGTGGTGAAACCCTTTAACCCGCTGGAACTGACGGCCAGGGTTAAATCACAGCTGCGCCGCTACACCCAGTTAAACCCAAACAGCGCGTCCAGGGAAAAGGCCAATAACGAGATTACCATTAAGGGAATGACCATTAATAAGGATAATCATAAAGTAATCGTGGACGATGAGGAAATCAAGCTCACCCCCATTGAGTTCGATATCCTGTACCTGCTGGCTTCCAATCCGGGCAAGGTATTCAGCACTGACGAGATATTCGAGAAGGTGTGGAATGAAAAGGTATATGAGGCCAACAATACGGTCATGGTACATATCAGACGCCTGAGAGGTAAGATGAAAGAGGACACCAGACAGAATAAAATCATCACCACAGTGTGGGGAGTAGGTTACAAAATTGAAAAGTGATATGAGCAGGCGCTACCATACCCGGGTTGTTACCAACATTCTGTACAGCGCTGTCATTTCCTGTCTGGTGGAAATATTTCTGGTGACCAACGTGTCCATGATCGCCAGATACATGGAAGAGTCCGGACGTATGAACCGCCTGCTTCAGGCTGTGTTGGATTACCATGTGGCGGTGGTGCTGGTCTATGTGGTATCCGGGCTGGTGCTGTTCGCGGTAACCTTTATGATTCTGCAGGAACCCTATATCCGCTATATCAGCAATATATCAGATGCGGTTCAGAGCATATCGGAAGGCAACCTGAACACCACCATTGATGTGATTGGGGATGACGAGTTCTCCAGCATGGCTGCCAACCTTAACAAGATGGTGGAGGATATCCGGGAGCTGATGGATAAGGAGAGGGAATCGGAGCGCACCAAAAACGAGCTCATAACCAACGTGGCCCACGACCTGCGCACACCCCTTACATCCATCATCGGATACCTGGAGCTGTTGGCCGGCAACAGTAAGATACCGGAGCAGATGCAGCACAAGTACATAGAGATTGCATATGGAAAGGCGCGGCGCCTGGAAAAGCTGATTGAAGATCTGTTTGGGTTTACCAAGCTCAATTATGGCAGGATATCCATGCATGTATCCCAGCTGGATGTGGTAAAACTGCTGGGACAGCTTCTGGAGGAGGCATACCCGAACTTTGTGGAAAAGAACCTGTCATATGATCTGCAGAGCAATGTGCCGGTAAAAATCATAACAGCTGACGGCAATCTGCTTGCCCGTCTGTTCGATAACCTGATCGGCAATGCCATCAAGTACGGCGCCGACGGAAAAAGAGTCCTGGTAAAGATACTGGCCCAGGAGGATGTGGTGACGGTCTCCATTACAAATTACGGCTATGTCATACCGCCGGAGGAGCTGCCTCTGATATTCAACAAGTTTTACAGAGTGGAACAGTCCCGTTCTAGCAGTACGGGAGGCACGGGCCTGGGACTTGCCATTGCAAAGGAAATAGTGGACATGCACGGGGGAACCATCAATGTGACCAGCGATTTGGACGGCACCGTGTTCACGGTAAAGCTTCAGGTGAATTTTGACATCAATAAAGAGAATTTTGGAACCATTAGCTGACTTGAACGGAGAATATAGGATGAGGAAGTGTAACATGCGGATATTTCCAGAGAAAATAAAAAGGGCGCTGAAAAGCACCCTTTTTGGCTTAATGCTGGCAGCGTCTGTCACGGTCCAGTCCCTGGGAGCCCAGGCTTTGGGGACGGACAGCACGGCTGCCAAGGAGGAAACCGTGGAATCACCTGTGGCCATGGACGTGGTCTACGGTTATCAGAATACTGCGAAAAGCGGCCGTTTCCTGCCCCTTAAAATCGAGCTGTCCAGCCAGTCCGGCCAGGCGTTTAATGGAACCCTGTGTATCCTGGCCATGGAGTCGGACTTTCAGGGATATAACATGAACCTGGATTATGATGTATACCGGTATGAGTACCCGGTTGAAATCGAACCCGGCGGAAACGTAAACAAATCAGTGAGCATATCGCTGGGGGCAAGGGTGGACCAGATGTATGTGCGCCTGCTGGATGAGAATGGAAATGAGGTGGTAAGCAAACGCCTGAAGCTGAATCTGAACCTGGAGACAGCAGAGCTTTTTATCGGTGTGCTCAGTGACAACCCGGCGGAGCTTCTGTATTTTAATGGTGTGGGTGTCAATTACAGTACCCTGAGGACCAAGACCATCGAGATGACGGCATCCACTCTGCCGGCGTCGGAGCTGGGCCTGGATCAGCTGGATGTGCTGCTGATAACGGATTTTGATTCCGGAAAGCTGTCAGGTCAGCAGATAGAGGCTGTGTGGGAGTGGGTCCGCAAAGGCGGCGTTCTGCTCATAGGAACCGGGGAAAGAGGAGAGGATACCCTGAGGGGCTTTGGAAAGGAACTTCTGGAGCAGCCCCTTCCCCAACCGGATGAACGTATCATCAACATGGGTGTGGAATACGCGGTGGACCGGCCGGAAGGCGCGTCCATCCCCCTGGTTTGCACGGATGTCATGCTGAAAGGCGGCACCGAGGTGCTGGGCAGCGATGAGCTGTCCGTCCTCTCATCGGTTTCAGCTGGCAGCGGACTGGTAGCCGTGGCCATGTATGATTTCGTGGACATAGAGGAATTCTGCCAGGCCAATATCTCCTATATTGACAACCTGTTTACCACCCTTCTGGGTGAAGATAAGATAAACGGGCTGGCCAGCGCCATGGACGGCAGCACATCCAGCCAGTTCTGGTCAGTCCAGGGACTGATTAATACAGGCAATATCAATAATCTTCCAAAGGTGGGGCTGTATGTGACCCTGGCAGTGGCCTATGTGGCCCTGGCCGGACCCGGCCTCTACTTCTTCTGGAAACAGAGGGGGATGCGCCAGTATTACCAGCTGTCTGTGGGGATTCTGTCCCTGTGCTGTACCGGCATGGTCCTTCTTATGGGGATGAGCACCAGGTTCACAGGCCCCTTCTTTACCTATGCAACCATAAAGGATACGGACAGGGATGAGATTTCGGAAACCACATTCATCAACATGCGGGCTCCCTATAATAAACCGTACTCCGTAACTTTGAATCCGGAATACACCCTGTACCCCATTACGGGAAGCGCTTACTACAATATGGGGCCCCTGCCCAAATTTACGGGTGAGGAGACGCCGTCTATAACCATACATTACGATGAGGAGGGAACCAGGCTCAGGTCCGACAATGTGGGCGCGTTCAACTCCAAGTTCTTTATGATGGAGCGCCGCACGGAAAACGGACAGCAGGAGGGATTTACAGGCGATGTGAATTCCTTTGACGGTAAGGTGACGGGAACCCTGACCAACAACTACAGCCAGGAAGTGGACAATGTGGCCATACTTCTGTATAATCAGATGATTCTCATTGGCCACATGGAGCCGGGTGAGACTGTAAGCCTGGACGGTATGAAGGTCATATACGGAATCACTAATTTCGGCTATGCCATGGCAGAGCAGATTACAGGGGCTTCCCGCTATAAGGAGGATAAGGATATACGGGATGCGTCCTATGTGCAGGCATTGGAGAGGACCAACCTTCTGTCCTTCTATATGGGCAGCTATCTGTCAGGCTACCATTCAGAGGCCAGGGTACTGGGATTCAGCAATGAGAAGGAGGAGACAGAATTTTTAAAGTCCTCCAACTATGAGACGTATGGTTCCACCCTGCTTACATCCTCCATTGATGTCAACTATGAACAGGATGGCATGATATACAGGTCCGCGCTGCAGAAGCAGCCCAACGTGCTGTCCGGCGAGTATTACGAGTCCAACAACAGCATGTACGGCCTGACTCCGGTTATGTTAGAGTATTATCTGGGAAATGACATCGAGGTGGAGAAGCTGTCCTTCCACCAGATGAGCGATGAGGTGGTGCAGAGCATGCGGTATTATTACACGGTGCCCTTTGCCGGCAATATGTATTTCTATAATTACAATACCGGCACGTATGATTCCATGGATACCCATGTCCAGTCCTATGACAGGGAAGATCTGGAGCCATACCTGTCTCCGGGCAACACCCTGACCATCAAGTATGTGTACGATGCCACAGGCGATTACACCTGGAATATTATGCTGCCCATACTGACTGTCACAGGAAGGAGTAAATAATGCTGGAGATAAGAGGATTACACAAGATATACGGAAAATACCACGCATTAAGCGGCCTGGACATGACGGTGGAGACCGGCGCCCTCTATGGGTTTGTGGGGCCCAACGGAGCCGGAAAGACCACTACCATTAAAATCATGACAGGACTCCTGGAGGCAGAGGAAGGAAGGATTACCATAAACGGCATGAACGCCCGTTTTGACCTGGGAAAGCTCAAATCCATGATTGGCTATGTACCTGATTTTTTCGGGGTTTACGATAACCTGACCGTGTCGGAATACATGGAATTCTTTGCGGCCTGCCACCACATAAACGGTCTGGTGGCAAGGAAACGATATACGGCCCTGCTGGAGCAGGTGGGGCTGGAGGATAAGCTGGATTTCTTTGTGGACGGACTGTCCAGGGGTATGAAGCAGAGGCTGTGCCTGGCCAGGGCCCTGATTCACGATCCGGCCATCCTTATACTGGATGAACCCACATCAGGTCTGGATCCCAGAACCCGCTTTGAGTTCAGGGAAATATTAAAGGAGCTCCAGGAGTCGGGTAAAACCATAGTAATCAGTTCCCATGTCCTGTCTGAGCTGTCCGAGCTCTGTACGGATATAGGAATCATAGACCAGGGGAGGATGGTGCTGGAGGGAAATATAGACGATATCCTGTCCAGGGTCAATACCTCCAACCCGCTGGTCATATCTGTGTTCACCAACATAGACAAGGCGCTGTCCATTCTTAAGAGCCATCCCTGCGTGCAGACCATATCCCTGCGGGAGCAGGATATCTGCGTACGGTTTGCAGGTGATGCCCAGGACGAGGCCCTGCTGCTCCAGCAGCTCATTGACAGCGATGTGCTGGTTAACGGATTCACCCGGGAAAAGGGAAGCCTGGAATCCGTATTTATGCAGCTGACAGAACATGAAGAGGAAAGGGTGGTGTTGTCTTATGATGCAAAATCCGGTCTATAGCCGGGAGATGAAGGTCAGTTCCAGAAGTATCCGGCTGCCCCTCATTATCGTGCTGTTCAACGGAATCCTGTCCATGGTCACACTGCTCAACATGTATTCCGCCGTGGCCCAGGTAGAGTCCACAGCGGTTATCCAGTACAGCAGCTTTATGGATATGTATGAGTTCGTCACCACCATTGAGTTTATACTGCTGATGTTTATAGTGCCGGCCGTGACAGCGGCCAGCATAAGCGGGGAGCGGGAGAGGCAGACCCTGGAACTTATGCTCACCACCCAGATGACGGCGTCACAGGTGGTAATTGGGAAGCTGATGAGCGCGCTGAGCACGCTGCTTTTGCTGATTGTGTCCAGTTTCCCGGCAGTGGCCATGGTATTTGTCTATGGGGGAATCACCTGGCAGGACATCCTGTCCCTTCTTATGTGCTATATAACAGTGGCCTTTTTTGCGGGAAGCCTGGGAATCTGTTTCTCAGCCCTGTTCAAGCGGTCAACCATATCCACGGTAGTTACCTACGGAGTTCTGATAGCCGTGGTGGCCGGGACATACTTCATAAATAAGTTTTCGCTTTCCCTGTCCTCCATGAATATAAACAATTCAGTGGCGGCTTATGGGTTCGGGGAAAATGTGGTCAAACCATCATCGGGAAATGTGATTTATCTGCTGCTTATTAATCCTGCGGCTACATTTTATACCATCATAAACGGACAGATGGGAGGCAGCGCGCCCACAGCCAAGATGGCGGGATATTTTGGGATGCAGTCCACTGGTTTTGTGATGGAGAACTGGATTATCATCAGCATTGTGATTCAGCTGTCCATAGCAGCACTGATGATTTGGGTGGCTATCAAGGCAGTGGAGCCGGTTAAGCGCAGGCGCAGACAGAAGAAGGCAGCTAAGAAAGGGGATTAATCATGGGAATCATTAAAGCAGTTACCACAGCAGTGGGAGGAGCCCTGGCAGACCAGTGGCTGGAGGCCGTAGAGCCGGATGATATGGGGGACAGAACCGTCTTTGTCCGGGGCGTCCAGGTGCGCAGGGGAAAGGGGTCTAATACAAAGGGGTCATCTGATATCGTGTCAGACGGTTCCGTCATCCATGTGTATCCCAACCAGTTTATGATGCTGGTGGACGGCGGAAAAATAGTGGATTATACGGCGGAGGAAGGCTACTACAAGGTCAGCCATTCCTCCATGCCCTCCATGTTTAACGGGCAGTTTGGAGAGGCTTTGAAGGAGTCATTTAACCGTATCCGTTTCGGAGGCGTGACACCGGGGGCCCAGAAGGTATATTATGTCAACCTTCAGGAGATAAAGGGTATTAAATTCGGCACCCGCAACCCGGTGAATTATTTTGACAACTTTTACAATGCAGAGCTGTTCCTGAGGGCCCATGGAACGTATTCCATAAAAGTCACAGACCCCATTAAATTTTACGCTGAGGTCATTCCAAAGAATGCAGACCATGTGGAAATAGACTCCATCAATGAGCAGTACCTGTCGGAATTCCTGGAGGCTTTGCAGACATCCATCAACCAGATGTCAGCAGACGGTACCAGGATATCCTACGTCACATCCAGGAGCCGGGAGCTGGGACAGTATATGGCCCAGACGCTGGATGAGGAATGGACCCGGATGCGGGGCATGGAGATACAGGCAGTGGGTATTGCCAGCATTACCTACGACGAGGAATCCCAGAACCTGATTAATCTGAGGAACCGGGGCGCTATGATGAGTGATCCGTCAATCAGGGAGGGTTATGTGCAGACTACCATTGCGGAGGGGCTTAAAAATGCAGGTTCCAACGACAGCGGAGCCATGGCCGGTTTTATGGGCATGGGGATGGGAATGCAGATGGGCGGCGGCTTCATGGGCGCGGCATCCAACACCAACATGCAGCAGATGCAGATGAACCAGGCCCCGGGCCAGATGTCCGGAAATACCGGAATGCCGGGGATGGGAGGCCACCCCACGGGAGGTCAGCCAGCGGGCAATCAGCCGATGGGAGGCCAGCCAATGGGTAATCAGCCAATGGGAAACCAGCCATCGGGCGTCCAGCCGGCCGGAAGCCAGTGGGCTGTGCCCAACCAGATGGCCGGAATGCAGCCGGGCAGCGCGGGAATGGCCGGCCAGATGCCCGGAACACAGCCGGGCAGCGCATGGACCTGCCCCGGCTGCGGGACCTCTAATACGGGTAAGTTCTGCGGCGAGTGCGGCCATCCCCGTCCCGATACACCGTGGACCTGTGCCTGCGGAAACATGAATACAGGAAAATTCTGCAGCGAATGCGGGAAACCAAGGCCTTAAATGCTGTGATTACAGGAGAGAGAGAATATGGCAGCCATAACCTACAAATGTCCCAACTGTGACGGAGGCCTTGTATTTGACCCGTCTTCACAGAAATACCACTGTGAATACTGCCTGTCTGATTTTACCCAGGAGGAACTGGAAAGTCTGAGTCAGGAACTGGTGCGCAGGAAAGCGGAACACCAGGAACCGGGACTCCGGGAACAGGACAGCCGGGAACAGGAGCGCCGGGAGCCGGGCGGTGTAGGGGCACAGCCGGTTCTTTATACCTGCCCCAGCTGCGGAGCCCAGATTGTGACGGACGAAACCACCGCGGCGACTTTCTGCTATTACTGCCATAATCCGGTGGTGCTGGCAGGACGGCTGGAAGGGCAGTTCAGACCGGATTATGTAATACCCTTCCAGATAGACAGGCAGAAGGCGGAGGAGATTTTTTCCCAGTGGATAGGAAGAAAAAAGTATGTGCCGGAGACATTTTACAATAAAAAACAGATTGAGAGCATGAGCGGGGTTTATTTCCCGTATTGGCTTTACAGCTGCCGGGTGGACGGGGAGCTGGACGCCCAGGGGACCAGGCTCAGGACGTGGGATACCGCAGGCATGAGGTATACGGAGACAACGGTATACGACATAAAACGCCAGGGAACCATGGAGGTGGACCATGTGGCCAGAAATGGCCTGAGAAAGGCCAACCGGCAGCTGGTGGACAGTGTACTTCCGTATAGGATGAATGAAAAAGAGGATTTCTCCATGGGTTATCTTTCCGGATTCCTGGCCGAGAACCGGGATATGGAAAAGGAACAGTTTGTGCTGGACGTGCAGACAGAGGTCAGGCAGTTTGCCCTTCAAAGCCTTCAGGACCAGGCCGGGAGTTACAGCAGTATGCAGGTGCGCAAAAAGGAAGCAGGCATACGGGATGAGAAATGGAGTTATGCCCTGCTTCCCGTATGGACCCTTACATATAATGACAAGGCCAGGGGAAAGATATACTATTTCGCTCTCAACGGGCAGACCGGAAAAATCTGCGGAAAGCTGCCTGTGGACAGGAAGAAGATTATAATTCTCTTTTTCTCTGTGTTCCTTCCGCTGTTTCTATTACTTATGACAGGAGGGTATTTCTTAGGATGACAGGACGCAGAATGGTTAGATGGATCAGGCTCCTGGCAGTTTCGGCAGCCGTGGTGTGCCTGGGAGTCTGGAGCGGGGCAGGCAGCATACTGGATTCCCAGGCACAGGAAACCGGGGCATATGGCAAGACTCAGTCCTATAATAAGGACAAGAATTATGAAAAGGACCAGAACCATAAGGAGGCCCGGAGGCTGTTCGATGAAGCGGATCTCATGACATCAGAGGAAGCCGGAAAGCTGGAGGAACTGATTGCCCGGTGCAGGAAAAAGACCGGAATGGATGTGGCGGTGGTCACTGCTTATAATGACGGAAGCCATACGGCCAGTGAATACGCAGATGATTTTTACGACCAGAACGGACTGGGCACGGGCAGAAAAGCCAGCGGTGTGCTGTTTCTGATTTATATGGACAGCCCCGGCAGCTATGGAGGTGAGGGCTATGTATCCACCACCGGTAATATGATACGGATTCTCACAGACCAGCGAATCGAACAGATACAGGATGATGTGGCCTATTCCCTGAAAACCCGTGATTATGCCGGGGCGGCAGCTGAATTCCTGAAGGATGTGGAGTATTATGTGGACAGGGGAATACAGAGGGGACAGTATAATTACGACACGGAAACAGGGGAAATCAGTATCTACAGAAGCATTCGCTGGTATGAGGGAGTGTTTGCATTCCTGGTGTCAGCCGGGGTGGCAGGTTCGGTGTGCATGGGAGTGAAGCGGCGTTATTCCATGGAACCCACCGGGCGGGAGAGAGCAAACAGCCTTTTGGCCTACCGGGCAGATGCCAAATTTGCCTTTGGGGACGCAGGAGATAATCTGATTCGCAAATTTGTTACATCGGCCCCTATACCAAGGCCCTCACAGAATCATTCATCCGGAGGTTCAGGACGAAGCTCAGGGCGAAGTTCCACCCACCGGTCCAGCAGCGGCAGGAGCCATGGAGGCGGAGGCAGAAGATTTTAGAGGAATATTAAATGTGTTTTATGCACATTTTAAGGGTATGCGCGATATAATAAGGTATAGATGTGATTCAGAAAAATACCTTCTATCTGGTTGTGCCGCGCATCCAGCTGGTGCTTTAATCATAGATTACAGGGCAACCTGGGCGGTGATGACGTGTTGCAAGCGTTATTACCGTTTACATAGCCGGCATTATCTGATAAAATGAAACAGGAAGGGCACTCCCTTAAAGGGACGCCCTTTTATTGCTGTCAGGAGTTTATTTATCGGGAAGGAAGGGATATCCATGAATTATACCTATATCCTCACCTGTGCGGACGGCACGTTTTACTGCGGCTGGACCAATGACCTGGACAAGCGTCTGAAGGTCCATAACCAGGGTAAAGGAGCCAAGTATACCAAACCCAGACGTCCGGTGGTGCTGTCCTATTATGAGGCATTTGAGACAAAACAGGAAGCCATGAGCAGGGAATATGCCATTAAGCATATGAGCAGGGCAGAGAAGGAACATCTGATAAAGAAAACGGGTTTCCAGAGGACAAGCTGACCTTGAGACTGCTGCCGAAACTGCATACAAGAGAAAAGAACACTGCTTGCGGTATGAAATCATTGATTTCATATCAGAAGCAGTGTTCTCTGTATTTATACCTAATTAAACCTTATGCCACAAAGCGGTACATCATCACATAGTGGCAGAGGCTTCCGCCCATAACAAAGAGATGGAAAATCTCATGGGAACCAAAATACCTGTGGCGGGAGTTGAAGAACGGAAGTTTCATGGCATAAATAATGCCGCCCACTGTATAGATGATACCGCCTGCCAGAAGCCACATGAAGCCTGCCCTGGGCATGGAGCTCAATATTTTGGTTATAGCCAGTATGCACACCCATCCCATGGCAATGTAAATCAGGGACGAAAACCATTTAGGGCATGTAATCCACAGAGCGTTGATAAGGATACCCACAATGGCAATGCCCCACACCAGGGTCAGCATGGTCCAGCCGGTTTTATCGCCCAGGACAATCATGCATACAGGCGTATAGGTGCCTGCTATCAAAATAAAAATCATCATATGGTCTATCTTGCGCAGCAGCTTATTAATCTTAGGGGAGATATCCAGGGTATGGTATATCGTGCTGGCCGCATAAAGGCCAATCATGCTCAGAATGAAAATTGCCAGTGCGCTGATATGCATATGTCCGGAGTCATGTCCTGCCTTTGAGAGCAGCGGTATGGCTGCGATGATAGCCAGAATCATAGCAATGAAATGGGTCAATGCGCTGCCGGGATCCTTAACCTTGGTAATCCCGCGTTTTAATTTTGCTGTCATAGTATCCAGCCTCCTTTTATTAAAAACACAGTACAGTTTAATCAAAACCCTGCAATGTAGTTTTGAATACTACATATGTTTGTATTATATACTATACACCTAAGACCAAAAATATGCAATACTTTTTAAGAATTACTTTGAATGTAAAACTAATTTCTGAATATAATCAACCGGGCAGAGGCAAAACTATGGTATAATCAAAAGCGTTCCTTTAGAATCGTCTGTACAGGAGACAGACAGATAAGCGAGGTTGAGGTATGGTACCAATATTATATGAAGATAAAGATATTATAGTAGTGCAAAAACCCGCGGGATTGGAGTCCCAGGTGTCAAGAGGCTTTGCGCCTGATATGGTAAGTGAGATACGCCGTTATCTACATAATCCACAGGATATCCACAACCATCCACAGGGAGTATCCACAGCCCAGCCGCCTTATGTGGGGGTTATCCACAGACTGGATAAGCCGGTGGAGGGAATCATGGTATATGCACTGAACCAGAAATCCGCAGCATCATTAAGCGCCGCTTTGCAGGCCGGAAAAATAAAAAAATCATACTTGGCAGTGGTTTGTGGAAAACCTGTGGATAAACAGGGGACATATGTGGATTATCTGCGCCACTGCAAGGAAAACAACACATCAAAGATTGTGGATAAGTCCGACGAAAACAGCAAAAAAGCAGTTCTTAATTACAGGGTTCTGGAAGTTATCAACAACCCCAAAAACCAGGAGCAGATAGTATCCCTAATAGATATAGAGCTGCTTACAGGAAGGCACCACCAGATAAGGGTACAATTTGCCGGACATGCAACTCCCTTGTATGGAGATGAACGATACGGAGGCGGGTTATCCACAAAATCCACAACCATGACTGTGGACAGAGGAAGGAAAAAAAACAGCTTTGGGGATGCACGCCGGCCTCTGGCTCTGTGCGCCTGCCGGTTGGCATTTCCTCATCCGTCCACCGGAAAAATAATGGAATTTTCCATGGTTCCGTCGTCAGGAGCCTTTGCCTGGTTCCCGGACAGGGCCCGGAAACTGATTTCCCAATCGGAATGTGACAAATGCCATAAAGAAGTATGACAATCTGTCAGTATATGCTTAAAAAATTTCCATAAAGGCCATTGTTTGGCGGTTTATTTTCCATATCCGCGACATTGACAAAAAAAGGGGACTGCCGTATAATCCCCATTGACACTGGAAATCGGATTGAAATTAGGGAGGAACTAACATGGCAAGACCAAAGAGGACTGCGGCAGCGGCAGCGCAGACAGGCGCCGCGCAGAACAGGATAGCAGAGGTTAAGAAGGCAGATGAGCCCGCGGTTAAAGAAGCAGTGAAAGAGACTGTGAAGAAACCCGCGGCAGCTGCGAAGGAAGAAATAAAGGAAACAGTAAAAGAGACTGTGAAAGAGACTGTAAAACCGGAGATTGAGAAGAGCGTTGTAGTGGAGTTCGGCGGCAGGCAGGTAGCTGCAAAGGATGTACTGGCGCAGGCAGAGAAAGCATATGCGAAGTCTCATCCGGGAACCGTAATCAAGTCCATGGAGCTGTACATATCACCGGAACAGAATGCAGCCTATTATGTGGTAAACGGCGAGGGTTCAGACGATTTCAGAATCGACCTGTAGAGTAAAAAATGGCCTTATATAAATAGGGTCATTTTTTATTTGACCTTTTCTGGAAATTCTGTTTTCTAGCCCCTCTCTTCTAACCCCTCTCTTCTAACCCCCGTCCCTTAACTCCTCCCAGGAAACTTATGCTGGCCGTGAACACACCGCCTTCATATTCATAGGTAAGCTGGCCGCCGTATTCCTGCGCAGTGGCAGATGCCCTGTTAAGTCCAAGGCCGTGAAGGCGTCCATCCTGTTTGCGTGAGATCAGGGCGCCGTTTTTGACACAGGGAGGTGCGGGCGATGAGTTGGAAATATCTAAGAAGAGCATTTCCCTGGCCTTTCTCATCTTAAAGAGAATCCAGCCCTGTCCATCGGGCATGGAATGGGCGGCTTCATAGGCATTGTCCAGGAGGTTGGCAAAGAGACTGCATATATCCTGGTCCTCCATGGGGCGCAAATCAACGGCGTCGGCCTGTACCGTAAATATTATATGAGACTGGATGCAGCGGTTTCTGGTATGGTTTAAAAGCACATCCAGGGTGGAGGTGCCGGTCCATATGGAGGGTGCCAGGCGCTCCAGGGGAATGCCCAGCTGGCCGATATAATTACGGGCTTCCTGGTATTTTCCTTCCTTCAGCATGGTGTCCATGACTAAAAGGTGGTTCTTCAGGTCATGGGAAAGGGACTGCTGTTCCTGTTGAAGCTGCCTGACCATCTCGTATTCCTGGCGCACCATCTGGTCCTTCAGTTCAAGAATGCTTCTGAGCTCATGCTCCTTCATGTAATTGGAATAAAAGAGCAGGAGAAAAATAAAACACAGCACCATGACGAGGCACAGGCTCCAGCTGAACAGGGTAATCACGGAGATATCCTGAAGGGTGACCACTGACAGGAAGGTAATGCCCAGAATGCCCAGAAGGGAAATGGTGAACAGCATCCGCGGGCTGTAGAGCAGTCCCCCCTTAAAGGCGCGTCTGATAAGCATATATAACAAAAACAAAAGAGCGGTATCCGCAGCCAGATAAATGCACCGCAGCAGAGACAGCTGGTTCAGGATAAACTGCGCAAACTGGCGGTTGCCGGCAATGACCCCCATGACGGACATGCAGAAATAATTGATCACGTACAGGCACAGAATATAAAAGCTAACAAGGGACACTGCATAAAACAGATTCACCTGGAACAGTACCACCGTGGTCATACAGATATAAAATACAAACCAAAGAGTGGATATCATAGGGTCTATGCCCAGTATATCCATGGCCCGGACAGAACCCACCAGCACCAGGGACAGAATAAAAAACAGCACCTTTCCCCTGACCCGGTCCGGCAGGAACAGCCCCACAAAGCCATAGCAGAGCCACGCTTCAATGAAGTCTGAAACAAGTTCAAACATCTGGTACATGGACTGATACCAGTGGTTCATAGTCATAGCATTTTCCTCCAATACCTTGTTATAGCTTCACGGGTTTCCTTAAGGCGGTTCCGGCTGACCGGAAGGACAGAGCCATTGTCCAGGTATATCTGCTCGTCCTCCAGTTTTTCCACATGGAACAGGTTCACGATATATCCACGCTCTACCATGAGAAAACTGCCGGTGCCTCCGGCTGTTAAGGTGTTCAGCTCCTCCAGTACCTGGGCCAGGGGCTTGCGCACAGGAATCTCTCCGCCTTTTGCGGCTATGACAGAGTATTTCTGCTGCTTATAAACATAGATGATATCCTCCGCGGACAATTTCTGAATCCTTCTGGCTGATTCGATAATATAGGTATCTGAAGAGCTTTGTTTCAGAATGCGGCTGGCATCCTTAAGTGCCAGAGGCAGGCAGGTTTCCATCTCGGACTTGGGGATGTAGCGGAAAACAGACAGTTCATATGCCTTTACCGCGTACTGGGTGTGGGAGGTGATGAAAATAATCAGGGACAAGGGAAGATGGCGGCGCAGGGATGCGGCCAGGCTCATTCCGTCCTTTTCAGGCATTTCAATATCCAGCAGCAGAAGGTCAAAGTGGGCGCCCTCCTCCACATCGTAAAGCAGCTGGCCGCTGCTGGTGTAAAGCACTGTTTCCGGGGACGGGGATATGTCCCTGGCATGGTTTGCGATGACATGGCTAATCTGCTGTGTAAAGCAGGGTTCATCGTCACAGACAGCAATTCGTATCATACTCATAACTCCTTAATTTTTAACAGCCCTTTTTATGATTTCTCTGCTGATGTCCCGGACCGGACCGGAGCAGATGTAGTCATCATCGTCATACAGGAAACGGTGCAATTCTTCTACATTGGATTCCAGGGTGCTGGGAATGACCACGCTGCCTATCTTTCCCAGGCTTGCGGTGGTCTGTTCAAAAGGAAATCCGGCCGTACCGTTTATGTGATAGTTTTTTATATTATATGCAATATCCATAAACTCTTCCTCGCTTATGCTGGTCATGATTTGAGGCGCCACTGTATGGAATACCTGAATCAGGGTGGAAATATCTGCCTTCCTGGCGTTGTCAAATACCTGCTCAATAACAGAACGCTGCCGCTCGGTCCTCTTAAAGTCTGTGTCCATCTGCCTCAGGCGCATATAGGCAACAGCCTGAACACCGTCCAGGTGCTGCATGCCGGGTCCTTCCAGATGGGTGGAGGGGATTCCTGTGATGTTCACTGTCTCCGTGATAAAAGCATTGATATAATAGAACTCCGCCTTGGACAGTTCTATGTCCACACCTCCCAGAAGGTTGATGGCATCAGCTGCGCTGTTCCAGTTAAAGGACACGAAATCCTCCACCTTCATATCCAGGTTTGTGTTAATGGCAGAGATATTGCCGGATGGTCCCTGGAGAAAGTAGGATTGGTTCAGTTTTCCATATCCGCTGTTTGCGGTGTCATTCATCAGAAATGTATCGCGGTATAATGATACAAGGCGTATTTCACCAGTATCCCTGTTGATGGAGCACAGCATCTGTACATCGGCATTATTTTCTTTTCCAAGTTTTCCGTTGCGGCTGTCCACGCCAAAGACAGCAATGGTCCAGTATCCGCCCAGCTTTTCCCGGGTCTCTGTGTCCAGGTTTTCATTGGTCATGGCGGAGGCCAGCTCCGGTTCATCCTCCGGCCGGGTAATATTGATGGAGCCGGCCATCTTTGTAATGTAGAGAAGGCCGGAGCAGAGGGCAAAGAGCAGTGTGGACAGCAGGATGATACCTGCCTTTTTTAAAATGGTTTTCCAGTTAAGGTTCATGGATGCAGCTCCTTTCAGTGAGAATGGTGCGGTTTCCCGGTATGCCGCTGTACTCAGTACTGATGGTTCCATTATAGCATTGAATGGGGGGATGTGTGGAATTTGTCCGCGAATGGGAGGAAATGGGGCCTGAATGTGAAGTATAAGAGATGATTGTTTAAAACAAAGAAAAAATGTTGACAACAAAGATAAAACCACGTATTATAAATTATATACCAATAAAAAATTATGTTAAAGAAGGGGTGTTTGACATGAAAATTGTTGTTCTGGACGGGTACACGGAAAACCCAGGGGACCTTAGCTGGGAAGGGCTGCAGGAATTGGGGGAGCTTACTGTATATGACAGGACTCCGGTGGGAGATACAGCGGAGATTATAAGGAGGATTGGCGATGCCCAGGCTGTCTTTACCAATAAGACGCCCCTCACAAAGGAAGTATTTGAGGCATGCGGCCATATCCGTTATGTGGGTGTGCTGGCTACCGGGTACAATGTGGTGGATTGTGAGTCAGCATCAGCCAAGGGAATCCCTGTATGCAATATTCCTACATATGGAACGGCTGCGGTTGCCCAGTATACAATTGCCCTGCTTTTGGAAATCTGCCACCATATCGGCCATCACAGTCAGGCTGTCCATGAAGGCAGGTGGCAAAGCTGTCCGGACTGGTGTTTTTGGGATTATCCCCTTATCGAGTTGGCGGGAAAGACTATAGGCATTATAGGATTTGGGCGTATCGGGCAGGGAACAGCGCGTATTGCCCAGGCTCTCGGCATGAAAGTGCTGGCTTATGATGCTTACCGGAATGAGGCGCTGGAAAATGAAAATTGTCACTATGCTGATTTAGATGAATTGTACCGAATGTCCGATGTAATTGCCCTTCATTGCCCGCTGTTCCCTGAGACCGCGGGAATGATTAACAAGGAGTCCATAGCGAAGATGAAGGACGGGGTAATCATTCTCAATGATTCCAGAGGTCCGTTGATTGTGGAAGAGGATTTAAAGGAAGCTCTGAATTCCGGAAAAGTTGGGGCTGCCGGACTGGATGTGGTATCCACGGAGCCCATAAAGGGGGACAACCCCCTGCTTCAGGCCAGGAACTGCTTCATTACGCCCCACATTGCCTGGGCGCCCAGGGAGAGCAGGCAGCGGCTGATGGATATAGCAGTGGCAAACCTGAAGGCATTTATGGACGGGAGCCCGGTGAATGTGGTGAATAAGTAGGGAAGGAGTATGCGCACGCCTATCGCGGGCATGATTTGTGCTGCTTATATTATCTCATTTAGTTTAATACCCACAGGGATTACCATTTATTTAGATTCATACTGACTTAAATTAAAACTCACTTTATCAAACATTCATATACCGGGCTGCATATCAGGATACAAAAATACCAAGATAATGCAGCCCGGTATATATAGCGGCATGCCGGTCCCCCCGGCATGCCATTTTTTATTCGTTGGATTTGAGTATGAATGACGCGGGTGGGGAGATACGCAGCGGGTGAGTGGAATGGTCCTTGGTGATTCCCACTCCGCAGCCGTATCCCCGGCCCCCAAATCCGCTCTGATTCATTTTTGTTGAATAAACAGATAATAAATCTTTGAATCAAAAGAAATAATGATTAAAACAAATAAATAATGTTGATTTTAAATAAAAATAGTGATATTATAATTACATAAAATAGTCAGGAGGGCGAATGATGAAAGCATTGGCAAAGTTTGGCCGTCCCAGCGATTTTGGGACCTACAGGATGATTGACATACCGGAGCCGGAGTGCGGTGATAATGATATCATCCTGGAAGTAAAGGCAGCTGCTATCTGCGGGGCAGATATGAAGCATTACAAAGTGGATAATGGTTCGGATGAATTTGGCTCTGTCCGCGGCCATGAGTTTGCCGGAGAGATTGTCCGGGTGGGAAAGAATGTAAAGGACTGGAGACCCGGACAGCGAATTGTATCTGATAATACAGGACATGTCTGCGGCAGATGTCCTGCCTGTGAACGGGGCGATTATCTGCTCTGTTCAGAGAAGGTTAATCTGGGTCTGGGGTATGGATACAGCGGCGGTTTTACAAAGTACTGCAGAATTCCAGGGGAGATACTTGCCATTCACAAGAGAGCCATCTGGGAGATTCCTGAAGGACTTGAATATGAGGAAGCGGCTGTGATGGATCCCATCTGTAATGCGTATAAGGCCATTGCCCAGCGTTCCGGCCTCCTGCCGGGAGAGAATGTGGTTATATTCGGTACAGGGCCTCTGGGCCTCTTCTCCGTGCAGATAGCAAAGATAATGGGGGCCCTTAATATTGTGGTGGTTGGACTGGAGGAAGATGTAAAGGTACGGTTCGGGGTAGCCAGACAGTTGGGGGCTACGGAAGTGGTGAACGGATCCGCAGAGGATGTGGTGAAACGCTGCCAGGAGATATGCGGGGGAAGTGACAGCATTGGTCTGGTGGTAGACTGTGCAGGCGCCAATATTTGTCTGAAGCAGGCCATTGAGATGGTGCGCTGCAACGGGGAAATCGTCCGGGTTGGTATGGGATTTAAGCCTGTGGGATTTTCCATCAATGACATATCCATGAAGGCAGTATCTATCATAGGGCATATGGCGTATGATGCCACATCATGGAGGAATTCCCTGCAGCTGTTGGCTGCCGGCCGGATTCAGGTTAAACCCATGATTACGCACCGGCTGGGCCTCTCCAGGTGGGAGGAAGGGTTTGAGGCCATGGCTGATAAAGAGGCAATTAAGGTCATTTTGACCTATGATTTTGACTGAAGCCGAAAGGACGGGGAGAAATGAAGAATACGGAAGCGATTTTGGTTACGCCTGGAGTCATGAGGATTGAGGAATGCCCTATGCCGGTTCCGGCAGAGGATGAGGTGCTGATTAAGGTGGCGTATGTGGGAATCTGCGGATCGGATGTACATGGGTTTGAGTGCGGCCCCTTCATACCGCCCAAGGATCCTTCGCAGAAAATCGGATTGGGCCATGAGTTTTCAGGGACCGTGGTGTCGGTGGGCGCTAAGGTGACCCGGTTTAAAGAAGGCGACCGTGTACTCTGTGAACCGGGAATTCCATGCGGGAAATGTGAGTACTGTCTTGGAGGACATTATAACATTTGTCCCCAGGTGGACTTCATGGCAACCCAGCCTAACTACAAAGGTGCCCTTACCAATTATCTGACACACCCGGAAAGCTTTACATACCATCTGCCGGCGCATATGGACATGGTGGAGGGGGCGCTGGTGGAGCCCGCCGCGGTGGGCATGCATGCAGCCGAGCTTGCAGGGGTAAAGCCCGGGAAGAACGTGCTCATATTGGGAGCTGGCTGTATCGGGCTTATGACGCTCCAGGCCTGTGTCCTTATGGGAGCGGAGCGGATTGTGGTGGCTGATGTGATTGACCGGCGGTTGGAGAAGGCGCTGCAATTAGGGGCATGGCATGTGATAAATGGAAGGAAGGAGGATACGGTAGACCGCAGCCGGGCATTGTTTGGCGGGGACGGGGCAGACATTGTTTTTGAAACCGCAGGCAGCAGAGTAACAGCCATGCAGTCATTTGCATCTGTCAGAAGAGGCGGTGAGGTCATGATAGTGGGAACCATACCAGGGGAAACCCCGGTGGACTTCCTTAAAATTAACCGTGAGGTAAAAGTACAGACCGTATTCCGGTATGCCAATAATTTTCCCATGACCATCCAGGCAATATCATCAGGAAGATTCGACGTGCTGACCATGGTGACGGATGAATATACGTATGAGGATGTACAAAAAGCATTTGAGGAATCCCTGAGCCGCAAGGCGGAGATTATTAAGGGAGTCATTAAAATCAGCGACTAAATCAGCGATTAAATCAGGAAAGGGATAAGGTATTATATATGTTAGTATCGACAAAGGACATGTTAGTAAAGGCACAGAAGGAGCACTATGCGGTTGCCAACTTCTGTATATGGAATGTGGAAATGCTCTCGGGCGTCATGAAGGCATGTGAGAAGCTTCAGTCCCCGGTCATTTTGTCATTTGGAAGCGGGTTTCTTGTGAACACGGACATCAATCATTTTGTGAACATGATGCGTTCCTATGCGACTCAGACCTCGCTTCCCTGCTCCATCCATTGGGACCATGGGCGCAGCTTTGAAATAGTGAGTCATGCCATTGACATCGGTTATAATTCCCTCATGATAGATGGTTCGGCCTATAGCTTTGAGGAGAACATAAGGATGACAAGGGAGGTGGTGGATAAGTTCCATCCCATGTGCATTCCTGTGGAAGCAGAACTGGGCCATGTGGGAGCTGAGACAGATTATGAGGAAGCGCTGAACCACTACATGTACACAGATCCGTCCCAGGCAGCGGAGTTTGTGGAAAAAACAGGTATTGATTCTCTGGCAGTGGCCATCGGGAACCAGCATGGGGCTTATACGGCACCGCCGCAGATTAATTTTGAGATTCTGGAGAAGGTCCGCAGGGACGTTTCCATCCCGCTGGTGCTCCACGGCGCATCCGGCATAGGAGATGAGGACATCCGTCATGCCATAAGTCTGGGAATCACTAAAATCAACATTCATACGGAGCTGTGCGAGGCAGCCATGTCCGCAATCGAGGCCCACGAAAAGGGAGAGGGATATCAGGCCCTTAATATCCGTGTCAGAGATGCGGTCCAGAAGCGGGCGGAGGAAAAGATTCTGCTGTTTGGCAGCAATGGAAAGGCGGAGGGTTGGTTTGAAAAATAATGAATGCTGTGAAGTGGTGATTGTGGGCGCTGCCCATACGGATTTGCAGCTTTATCCGGTGGGAGCAGATGTGCTGGATACTGCATCCTATTCTGTAAAACAAATGGTACTTACTGTGGGGGGAGACGCCTTAAACGAAGCCACGGTCATAACACGGCTGGGCCACAAGGTCAGGCTGGTCAGCTGTGTGGGAGATGATGTCATCGGCTCCCTGGTGCTGGAGCATTGCCGAAAGAACAACATCGGAACAGAATACATCAAGGTGGACAGCAGCAAGGTCACTTCCATCAATGTAGGTCTTATAAGGGAGGATGGAGAGCGGACATTTATTAACAATAAAAGCGGGAGCATCTGGACCTTCTGTCCTGAGGATGTGGAGAGAGAGTCTGTGTCCCATGGAAGAATCCTGTCTTTTGCCAGCATTTTTAACAATCCCCTTCTGGATGAAAGCCTGATGATACCTCTCTTTGAAAGAGCCAGAGAAAAGGGAATGTTAATCTGCGCCGATATTGTGGGGTGCAAGAGGGGAGAGCGGCTGGAGGACATACAGAGAGCCCTTTCCTATGTGGATTATTTTTTCCCTAATTACGCGGAGGCGGCAGCGATTACCGGCAAAAAGGATCTGGAAGAGATAGCCGGGACCCTGCTGGACTGCGGAGTCAGGAATGTAATCATTAAAATCGGAAAAGGGGGATGCTTTATCAAGAATCAGGAAGAAGCCTTCATAGTCCCGGCATTTGCTGATACACAGTGCCTGGACACCACCGGCGCAGGGGATAACTTTGCATCGGGGTTCATATGCGGCCTGCTGGAGGGAAAGGGGCTTAGGGAGTGCGCGGCATATGCCAACTGCACTGCTTCGTTATCCGTAGAGAGTGTTGGCGCCACTACGGGAGTGCGGGACAGGGAACAGGTGGAGGCCCGTTATCAGGAATATTTGAAAATGGAGGGACGAGTATGAAAACAATAAAAATAGGTACACTGGATAAGCCTATATCAAGAATCGGGCTCGGCACATGGGCAATCGGCGGCGGTCCTGCCTGGGGAGGGGACAAATCAAAGGATGAGTCCATTGCCACCATTCAAAAATGTCCCGAATTGGGGGTAAATCTCATAGATACAGCGCCCGGCTATAACTTTGGGCAGAGCGAACGGATCGTGGGGGAGGCCCTTAATGGCATGGACCGGGAAAAGGTTGCGGTTATGACAAAGTTTGGAATCGTCTGGACCAGGGAAGGCGCCCTGTTTAACAAGGTGGGGGATATCCAGCTGTATAAAAACCTTTCGAGGGAGTCCATTCTGGAGGAAGTGGATCTCAGCCTGGAGCGTCTGGGCACCGGTTATATTGATATTTATATGTCCCACTGGCAAGCGGTGGAGCCTTATTACACACCCATTTCCCAAACCATGGAATTACTGGGCGAGTTAAAGGAAAAAGGCAAAATAAGGGCCATTGGAGCTGCCAATGTTACGGCAGCCCAGGTGGAAGAGTACATAAAGTACGGCAGCCTTGACATTGTACAGGCTAAATACAGTGTGCTGGACCGGGCTGTGGAAGAGGAGCTTCTGCCTCTTTGCAGAGAGAACGGAATCGTGCTTCAGGCCTATTCCCCTCTGGAAATGGGACTGTTAAGCGGCGCCCTGCCCAGGGACTATAAGCCGGTAGGCGCTCAGTGCAATAAGAAGTGGTTCCAGCCTGATAACATGCCAAGGGTTATGGATTTCCTGGACCGCCTGGAGCCCATGTGCAGGAAATATGACTGTGCGGTGGCAGATCTGGCTATGGCGTGGGTACTGGCCCAGGGCGATAAGGTGATCCTTCTGAGCGGCGCCACCACCGAAGAACAGATCAGGAAGAATACCAGGGCAGATGAACTGGAGCTGGATGCCGAGGATGTGGCAGCCATTAGAGAGATGGCAGAGGCCCTTGATTCATAACTTTCCTTGCAATTCCTGCATGGTTGTTTTATAATGAATTCGAGGAAAACCGCTTATTTATGAGGTTTTTTGCCAGTAAGACATGTGGAGGAACAAAGTGTGGCACAGAAAGATCGATTAGAACAGATAAGACAGATTGTACGTCTGGAGAAAAAGGTAGTTGTTGCCAATCTGAGCAACCAATTTGGGGTTACTCCGGAGACAATACGGCGTGATTTGGAAAAATTGGAGGAGGAAGGGCTGGTAGTCAGGACGTATGGAGGGGCTGTTTTGAATCAGACAGAGTCTTCTGAGAAGATTGATTTTGTGAAACGTTCGGAGACAAATGTTGAAGAAAAAAGGGCGATTGCGGGCATTGTTTCCGAGATGGTTCCCCCTAATGCAAGTATTGGGTGTGATGCCAGTTCAACGGTTATGGAGACCTTAAAGTACCTCAGCGAAAGGGAAGATATTCTGGTCCTGACAAATTCCGTAAAGGTTATCAGAGAGATGGAACGGAGCCGTTTTGGAATTTTGTCCACGGGCGGGCGTGTTAACCGCCAGTCCTATTCCATGCAGGGCGGCGTTGCCCGGAGCACGATACAGGAATACCATCTGGATATGGTGCTTATCAGCTGTAAAGGAATGAGCATGGAAGGCGGTATATTTGACTCCCATGAATTAGAGGCAGATGTCAAGAAGTCTCTGATTGAGCGGGGCCATAAGGTCTATCTGCTGGCCGACCACTCCAAGTTTGGCCGTGTGGCGTTCATGAAGCTTACGGACCTGGAGCAGATCGATGTGGTGGTTACGGATCGGAAGCCCTCTGATGAGTGGATGCGGCTGTTTAGCAGGAATCACGTAGAGGTATATTATTCATAAATATACATAGATGATGTTAATTTAATAAGCTGGTGAGGGGCGTTTTTGTGTTTTTCATAAAAGCGCCCTTTTGTTATGCGCAAAAATACGAAGAAAAGAAAGAATAACGGATAATTATTTTTAAAAACAAAAAAAATATGCTTAAAAGATAAGTTTACCCTTGAAAAAATCCGAAAAACATAAAAATATACCATATAAAAATCCGAAAACAAATAAAAAATCTTTGAAACAAACAAAAATGCTTGCTATTTAGAAAGGAATATGTTAATATTGAATAAAATAAATACAAAACAACAAACAAGGAGGATGACGGTGAATGAGTATGTTCATGCAGGCCTTATTTGAAGGCATTATTAATGGCTCGACCCTGGCTCTGGTAGCGATGGGTATTGCCTTGGTGTGGGGGGTTATGGGTATCCTGAGTTTTACCCAAGGCGAATTTCTGATGATTGCAATGTTTTGTTCCTTTTATCTTAATCTGTATTTCGGACTTGACCCAATCGTATCCCTTCCTATTTGTATGGCAATCATGTTTGGCATTGGCTTTATCGTGTATAAGCTGATTATTGCCAGGGCGCTTAGGGGGCCGGTCCTCTCGCAGCGTCTGATTACATTTGCTCTGAGCATGGTGCTGGTGAATCTGGCCCTTCTGTTGTTCAGCGGTGATTTTAAGACAATACCTGAGGTGGCTATCAGCGGGTCCATTGATTTAGGCTTCATGGTGCTGAGCAAACAGAAAATCGTACCCTTTGTCATCTCTGTCTGTGTGGCGGGTTTTATGTTCCTGTTCCTCAACAAGACACGCACCGGAAAGGCCATCCGCGCAACATCCATGAACAAGACAGCTGCCGGCTTGGTGGGAATCAACCCGGAAAAGACATACGCGCTTGCATTTGGTTTATCAGCGGCCATAGCAGGAGCAGCAGGATGTGCACTGACCTATTTCTACTACATTTATCCCAATGTGGGAGCTAATTTCCAGCTGTTCGGATTCATCGCCGTTGTAATGGGAGGTTTTGGAAGCATACCGGGCGCCTTCTTCGGAGGACTTATTATGGGGCTGGCTGATTCCTTCACAGGCGTCTACATGAACACGGCGTTTAAGTATGTGGGTATCTGCGTGGTGTTCCTGCTGCTGGTTCAGTTCAAACCTAAAGGGCTGTTTGGAGGTAAATAAATATGAAAAAGACATTGCGTGATAATAAGAGATGGTTCATAGGATTGGGAATCGGAGTGCTGGCAGCAGTTATTTTCCCGCAGGTGGTTAGAATCCGGTTTGTGTGGAACCTGTTGTCCCTGATTCTGGTCTGGGCAATTGTGGGCATGGGCTGGAACGTAATCGGTGGATATTGCGGACAGGTTTCCAACGGACACAGCCTGTTCTATGGCATAGGAGCTTATACGGTGGGGCTTGCCGTATCCTATTTCAAAATCAGCCCATGGATTTCCATATGGATTGGAGTTGGCATTTCCATGCTCATTGCATTTATAGTGGGAAAACCTCTCCTGAGGCTGAAGGGACATGTATTTGCCATATCCACCATGGCTCTGGCGGAATGTACCAGAATCATATTCATCAACTGGAAATGGTGCGGGGGCGCCACCGGAGTCTATATTTATTCAAAAGGTGTGAATGAATGGGCCTTCATGCAGTTTAAAAATCCCCTTAACTATTATTATGTGTTCCTTATTTTTACCGTGGCTGTTCTGGTTCTTATTAAATGCCTGGATAAATCAAAATTTTTCTATTATCTGCGCACCATAAAAGGAAACGAGATGGCGGCGGAAAGCGTTGGAATCAATGCTGCATCCTATAAAATCAGGGCTTATATGCTCAGCGCGGCTATCGTAAGTATTGGCGGAAGCTTATACGCACAGTTCATTTTATACATAGACCCGTCCATGCTTATGACGCTCAATGTCTCGATGATGATTGTGCTTACAGCTGTTATGGGAGGCGTGGGTACTGTCCTGGGACCGGTTCTGGGAGCAATTGTGCTCACCAGCATATCGGAGTATTCCAGGGTGTACCTGGGACAATACGGGGGACTTGACATGATTCTTTATGGAACGCTGGTTATCCTGATTGTTCTCTTTATTCCGGGAGGTATCCTTTCTATATTAGAGGGAAGGTATGAGCGGATTGTCTCTTACTTCAAGAATAAGAAAAAGAGCAGTGTGGCAGGAGGCTGAATATGGGAAAAATATTAGAGATTAAAAATGCTACCAAACGTTTTGGGGGGCTTGTGGCAAATGAGGCGGTTACCTTTGACGTGGAAGAAGGCGAGATTGTGGGTGTGGTGGGACCCAATGGGGCCGGTAAGACCACACTGTTTAACTCCATCAGCGGTGCCCACACCCTGACAGAAGGAAATGTGATTTTTAAGGGTAAGGACATCACCAGCATGAAGCCTTACGACATATGTAAACTGGGAATCGGAAGGACATTCCAGATTCCCCAGTCCTTAAACGATATGATGGTTTACGAAAATGTTCTGGTGGGCGCCCTGTGCAAGCGCCATAACATAGAGGAGGCCATGAAGCATGTGGACCAGATTCTGGAGCTGTGCGGGATGCTGGATATGAAATATGTATATGCCGGCAAGCTGAACGTGCCCCAGAAGAAGCGTCTGGAGATTGCCAGGGCCATGGCCACGGACCCCGAGCTGCTTTTGCTGGATGAGACCATGGCAGGACTGACGGCCACTGAACGCAAGGATGCGGTCAATCTGATTAAGAAAATTAACACTATGGGTGTCGCCATATTGACCATTGAGCATAATATGGACGTGGTTATGAATGTATCCAGACGGGTGGTGGTTCTGGTATCGGGCAAGGTATTAGTGGTAGGCTCACCGGATGAGGTTACATCGAATCAGGAAGTAATCAATGCATACCTGGGAGGAGGAGCAAAGAAGGATGAGTGATGAGAAGTTATTGGAAGTAGTTGACCTGCAGGCGGGTTATAACGGCATGGCCGTAGTGCACGATGTGTCCTTCAGTGTGCGCGAGGGCGAAATCCTGGCCATCCTTGGTTCTAACGGTTCAGGCAAAACCACCACCCTTAGGGCTATTACAGGTACTATCAAGCCCATGAGCGGCATCATACGCTACAAAGGAGAGGACATCACGGGTATGCCGCCTTTTAAACTGGTCAGCAAGGGAATCGCGATGGTGCCTGAAGGAAGGATGCTGTTTGGGGGTATGACGGTGGAGGATAACCTGTTGATGGGCGCCTATCTGAACCAGGACAAAAAAGCCATACAGGAGCGCCTGAAGCTGGTATATGAACTGTTCCCAAGGGTGGAGGAGAGAAAAAAGCAGACTGCCAGCACTCTCTCCGGAGGTGAACAGCAGATGGTGGCAATTGCCAGAGGCCTGATGTCAGACCCAAAGCTGCTTATACTGGATGAACCATCTCTGGGTCTGATGCCCAAGCTGGTACAGGAAATATTCAAGTTTGTAAAAGAGATAGCGGCTATTGGAATTACGGTAATCATAGTGGAACAAAACGCAGTGGACACGCTGGCCCTGTGTGATTATGCCTTTGTTATACAGAATGGAGAATCTGTCATCGAGGGCAGAGGAGAGGATCTGCTGAGCAACGAGGATGTAAAGCGGGCGTATCTGGGCGGATGATGCTAAAGAGAGCTGTTACCCGGAGGGCTGGAGCGCGGGAAGCTATATCCGGGCAGGTTATACCGCAGGAGGAAGGCATATGAAAGAGTCCTTGTATGCGGCGGCCGATATCGGGGCCACAGGAATCAAAATGGCAGCTGCCGTGTATGACGGCAGGAAGCTGCGGATAGTGGATACATATTCAGAGCCCAACCTCCCAAAGGTGAAGGACGGCCATGAGTTTGCCGACACAGGGCATATGCTTAAGACCATAAGGGACGGGCTGGGGTGGCTTGGAGAGAACGGGCGTTTTGTCTCCCTGGGAATTGATACCTATGGAAACGGATACGGCATACTGGACGCTGAGGGAAAACTGATTCAGGAGCCGTATCACTACCGGGACCGGAGAATTGACGGAATCATGGACCAGGTTCACCGTTGCTTTACGGATTGGCAGTTGTATGAGCAGATGGGGAATTACCCGGTAAAGACCAGGGCCTTGTTTCATCTCTACCGGGACGTACTGGACTGTTCGCCGAACATCATGAGAGGAGAGCGTTTTCTTCCTTTGTCCAGTCTGCTGGAATATCTGATTACAGGCCAGGCTTCCGTAGAGAGAACCATAGCTTCTGTTCTGTATCTGCTGGAACAGGATGGGAGACAGTGGAATTATGAGGTGTTCAGAAAGCTTGGCATACCAGAGAAGCTGTTTGGCCCCCTGTCGGAACCGGGAAGGCCCAATGGTAGCATAACGCGGTCCTTTGCGGCGGGGGCCGGCATAGCAGGTGTTCCCGTGATCAGCGTTGCGGGACATGACACAGAGTCGGCACTCATGGCTGCTCCCGGACTTGATAAGACTAAGGTATTTGTCAGCCTGGGTACATCCTTTATCTTTGGAGCCAGAGTGAAAGCGCCTGTGGTAAACCGGGAAAGCTTTCATGACCGGTTTAAAAATATGCGGGGAGTTGGAGGGACCTATTCCCTGTGCAAGGATTTTCCGGGATTCTGGATATTGGAGCGCTGCATGGAGCAGTGGAGGAAACAGGTGCCTCGGCTGGATTATGAGGCAGTTTGCGCAGCAGCAGAAAAGGTAAGAGACAACCGGACTTTTATTGATATAAGCGACGACAGGTTCCGGGTGTCGGGGGATAATCTGCCGGAAACCATCAGGGAGTACTGCCTGGAGACAGGACAGAAGTGTGTGGAGGGCATTGGGGATACCAGCAGATGTCTGTTTGAGAGCTATGCCCTGTATCTGAAGTGGAATATCAGGAGATTATCACGTATCACAGGAGAAACCTACCGGGAGCTGGTGGCGGTTAACGGGGGAGTGAGAAACAGGCTCCTGATGCAGATGTTTGCGGACGCAGCCGGTATTCCGGTGGTGGCAGGAAGCCCGTTAGCTTCTGTCGGAGGGAATCTTCTGATGCAGCTTTATGCGGCAGGCGAGGCAAAAACCTTATGGGAGCTGGAACAGATTGCGTCCGCGACCTGGGAACCTGTTGTTTATGAAAGCAGCCATTTGAGCCGTTGGGATGAATGGCTGGAGTATTTGGAACACAGAGGTTTGGGCATGTATCGCACGTAAGCGTCTAAAGGACAGACGCCAAGTGCTCATAACGAGGAGGAAAGAATGATGGACAGTAGAATTAAAACAGAAATAATGGATGAAATCATGGAGATAGGAGCTTCCATGGAAGATATGGGGCTGGTTAATACATTTGAGGGAAACCTTTCCATTAAGGACGGGGATCTGCTTTACATAACGCCAGGAAGGACCAGTAAGAAAAAGCTTACCCATGACAATATCTGCGTGTTTGACGAGAGCACCGGGGAGAAGTTATGGGGCGGAAGACCGTCTTCTGAGACAAAGATGCACCGGGGCGCTTATGCGGTGAAGGAAGGGCTTCACGGTGTCATACACTGTCACGCTCCCTATCTGACTGCCCATGCAGTAACCCATGTGCCGCTGGACTTCAAGTGCCATCCGGAGCTTCTGTTTCATTTTAAGGATATTCCGGTGGCTCCTTACGGAATGCCTGGATCAGATGAAATTATTGAGAATGCAAGGCCCTATCTGCTTCACAGAAACCTGGTGCTGATGGCCAACCACGGTGTTTTGAGCATTGCCTCCAATCTGGCCCTGGCATGCCAGCGGGTGGTGGCAGCCGAAAAATTTGCAAGGGTCATGTGCATTGCAAGGCAGATTGGGGAACCGGTGGATATCCCTGAGACAGAAATATACCGTCTGTTGGGAAGAGAATTAGAGTTATAAGCAGGTGGGAATATGATGTATACAAATTTAAACCCCAGGACTATGGGACTGAACCATCATCCCTATGAAGATTTGCTTGCGGCAGCCGGCAAGTGCGGATTTGGAGGCATCGAAGTCCCGGCCCATGCATTTGGAAGTGTGGAGAAGGCGAGAGAGGCAGGAAAGGTGCTGGAGAGCCGGGGAATGAAGTGGGGACTGATGATGGGACCCTGCGACATGTTCCGGGCGGGGGATGAAGAATTTGACAAGGCGCTGGAACAGTGGGCCAGGTGGCTTGAACGGGCCAGAGCCGCTGGGTGCAGCAGGGCATATAATCATTTCTGGCCCGGAGCAGATGAACGTGACTTCGAGGAAAACTTTGAGTGGCACCGCAACCGCCTTCAGAGGATTTACCACATTATGAAAGAAAACGGGTTCCAGTATGGCCTGGAATTTATGGGAGCAAGGACCGTGTGCAGTAAGTTCAGGTACCCATTCATACGGACTATCAGCGGTACCATGGCCCTGGCGGACAGTGTGAGCCGCGAAATCGGTTTTGTATTTGACTGTATTCACTGGTATACATCAGGTGCCAGAAAGGATGACCTGTATCTATATCTGAACAATATGGAGCGGGTGGTAAACCTGCACCTGGATGATGCGTACCCGGGAAGGGGACCGGACCAGCAGGAGGACCGGGAGAGGGCCATGCCAAACCAGTGGGGAATCATTGATTCCACAGCCATTGTAAGGGCGTTTCATGAGAAGGGGTATGAAGGACCTGTCATCGTGGAACCCATGGCTCCCACCACAGAACGTTATGAAACCATGAAATTGGAGGAAGCAGTACGGGAAGCAGCGCTGTGCCTGAATGGGGTATTACAGGAAGCCGGCGTCTTCATATAAGAAAATTATAAAAAACGGGAGGTTATACGAATGTACAAGAAGTTTTTAGCAGCAGCATTAGCAGTCACCATGGTATTGGGATTAGCAGGTTGCGGAGGTTCCGGGGGCAGTACCCAGGCGGCATCCTCGCAGGAGAAGGAATCGTCTGCGGCACCGGCGGGTTCCACCGGGGAAAGCACCACGGCACAGGCAGAGGGTGCCGACGCACCGGCTGTGATTAAAGTCGGATTCCTTACACCTCTTTCCGGCAACAATGCAACCTACGGTGCCCAGTGCAAGGCGGCCGGGCAGATGATTGCAGATGTAATCAACGAGGAGCATCCTGAAATGGCAATGGCCCTGGCAAAGACAGCCGGAATTCCCGCCCTTAACGGTGCTAAGATCGAGCTTGTGTTTGCCGATTCCAAGGGAGATCCCACCACAGCCACCTCAGAGGCAAAGCGTCTGATTACAGAAGAGGGGATTGTGGCACTGACAGGACAGTATACCAGCGCTATCACCAAGGCAGTAGCTGTTGTAACTGAAACCTATGGTATCCCGCTTCTGACAGCAGGTTCATCGCCTTCCCTGACAACCCCGGAGACAGGGCTTGAATGGTATTTCAGGTTTGGCCCCAATGATACATATTATATCCGCGATTCCTTTGAATTTATCAAACAGCTGAATGAAGAGCAGGATGCAGGCCTTATGACAGTGGCTCTTGTTTCTGAAGATACAGAGTTCGGAGCTAATATAAGGATTGAGGAAGAGAGGATGGCTGAGGAGTACGGTATTGAGGTGGTTGAGAATATTACCTATTCCTCCTCAGCAACCAACGTTTCATCCGAGGTAATGAAAATAAAGGCAGCCAATCCGGATGTAATCATGATGTCCTCCTATGCTTCTGATGCAATCCTTTACCTGAAGACATTCAAGGAGCAGAATTATGTTCCTAAGATGCTGTTGGGACAGCGCGGCGGATTTGTGCAGACAGACTTCCTGGATGCAATGGGCAAGGATACGGAATTTATTTATACCACAGGCGGATGGTCGGCAGACATTGATACAGATACAAGCAAACAGCTGATTGAACTGTATAAGCAGTACACGCCAGACGGCGCGGATTTAAGCGAAGGCCACTGTAAGGACATGATTAACGTACTTCTCATTGCCCTGGGCATCAACCAGGCCGGAACCACAGAGCCTGAGGCGCTGAATGAGGCTCTGAGGAACCTGGAAGTGGATACATCCACACTGCCTATTCCGTGGAATGCAATCACCATGGATGAATACGGCCAGAACACCTCTGCCAATGCATTTGTACTGCAGATGCGGGACGGAAAGTATCAGACCGTGTATCCTTCAGACTATGCTGCCATTGAACCGGTTCTTCCTATGCCTGCCTGGAATGAAAGATAAGGGGTAACAGACTATGCTGAAGACGTTAGACGAAGTATTACCCAAGTATATAAATGCCGATGCAGCGGTAGGCGCCTTTAATCTTGCCCTATTTCCGGATACAAAGGTTCTGATAGAGGCGGCCGAGGAGATGAATGCCCCCGTCATTCTGCAGATTAGTCCTGTGGTGGCAGAATTCATGGGATATGATTATTGGGGTATGATTGCCGGGGAAATGGCCCGCAGGTCAACGGCAGAGGTGGTCCTGCATCTGGACCACGCCAATATGGTAGAGCCTATCTGGAAAGCCCTGGATGCCGGTTTTTCTTCAGTTATGTTTGACGGCTCCCAGCTCCCTTTTGAGGATAATGTGCGTATTACTAATGAAGTGGTAAAGCGGGCAGAGCGTTACGGCGCGTCCGTGGAAGCAGAAATCGGATCCGTGGCCTATCTGGGAAGGGACAGCCATAAGGACCAGCTGACAGACCCCAAAGAAGCCGCTGCTTTCGCAGACGCTTCGGGATGCGGCTGTCTGGCCGTGTCAGTGGGAACCACCCATATGATGCGCACACAGACCGCCAATATACAGTATGACCTTTTGGAAAGCATTCAGAATGAAGTAAAGGTGCCTCTTGTGATTCACGGTTCCACCGGACTTCCGGACAGCCAGCTGGTTAAGATGCGCGGTTACCATGTGTGCAAGGTCAATATCGGAACAGCGCTCAGGGTGGCGTTTGACAAGGGGCTGAGGGCAGAACTGGAAGAACGGCCCAATGATTATATCTACATAGACCTTCTGAAGCGGCCGTTGGAGGACGAAAAACAAGTGGTCAGGAAAAAGATGGAACTATTAGGATTTTAATATGTATTTATGGTATCCGGCATTCGGGATATCCTGGTACAGCGCTGCAGGAACTCATGCAGCGCTGTACTGGCAGCCGGATATTCATAATGAAAGGTGTGTATGACAATGGTGTTAAAAGACAGGCTGGACCACCTGAGAGGGATTGTCAAGACTGAGAAAAAGGTAAAGGTGACTGAGCTGAGCCAGAGATTTGACGTGACGGAAGAAACCATACGCCGTGATTTGGAGAGGCTGGAGCTGGAAGGTCTTATTACGCGGACCCATGGAGGCGCGGTGCTGAAGGTGGAGAATATGTTTGACAGATTGGGGTATACACACAGAAGCAGGACAAACGTGGAAGAGAAGAAAAAGATTGCGCAGATTGTGGCATCCATCATCCCCATGCAGGCGACGCTTTTTGCCGATGCCAGCTCCACTGTAATGGAGGCGCTTACCCTGATGGCGGACCGGGATGATATTACGGTGCTCACCAATTCCATCCCGGTCTTAAGCTCCCTGAATCAGTCAGGGCTTAACATTATGTCTACCGGAGGCGCCAACAACCGGGTATCCTGCTCCCTGCAGGGAATCATAGCCAGAACCACCATCATGAACTATCATGTGGATTTTGTCCTGACCAGCTGCAAGGGATTGAAGCTGGACGAGGGCGCGTATGACTCCAGGGAAGGGGAGACGGAAATAAAGCAGCTTATGATTTCAAGAGGGCAGAAAACCATTATGATGGCAGACCATACGAAGTTTGACAGGACGTCATTTGTAAAGTATTGCAGTTTCCAGCAGATTGACATACTGGTCACGGACCGGCGGCCGGCGGATGAGTGGATGGAGCTGCTGGAGGAGTACCAAATCCGCATTCTGTATCCTGAGGCCGGGGACGCATATATAAAAGAAACAGGAAACAGCTGATGTCCCTGCTGTCCCTGTTCCGTTTGTTTTTATTTGCTGCGGAGTTTTTCCACGGCAGCCTTAATGCGTGCGCAGGCTTCTACCAGATTTTCATAGCTGCTTGCATAGGACAGGCGCAGATACCCCTCCCCGGCTGCTCCGAAGGCAGTTCCGGGAACCATTGCCACTTTTGCCTCCTCCAGGAAATACTCTGCCATCTCCATGGCGCTCTTACCTAACTCTTTGATGTTGATAAAGAGATAAAATGCTCCTTTGGGTTTATTGCAGCTTAACCCGTCAATCTGGTTGATGGCTTCCACCACATAGTCCCGCCGTCTCTGATACTCGGCCAGCATTTTCTGTACGTCCGGCCCGGCCTGCTTAAGGGCAGTGATGCCTGCTTCCTGCACAAAGGAGGACGCACAGGTATTGATGTGCTGGTGAAGGCGGACGGACGCAGAGATGATATCCTTTGGAGCTGCCATATAACCCAGGCGCCATCCTGTCATGGAGTATGCTTTGGAAAAGCCGTTTAGGGTTATGGTACGTTCCTTCATTCCCGGAAGAGATGCAATGCTTATGTGTTTTTCACCGTCAAATATCAGCTTCTCGTATATCTCATCGGATATGACATACAGATCGTGACGGATGGCGATGTTGGCCAGTTTCTCCAGTGTTTCCCTTCCCAGCACGCCTCCGGTGGGATTATTGGGGGAGATAATGACAACTATTTTTGTCCGGTCCGTGATTTTGCTCTCCAGTTCTTCCATGTCAATCTGATAGTCATTTTCCTGCTTCAGGGTATAGGGAACTGCCTTGGCGCCAAAGTATTCAGGCACATGGATGTAATTTAACCATACAGGGTCAGGAATCAGGACCTCGTCTCCTTCTTCCAGGTAAGCCCCGAAGGCATTAAAGGTGCCCTCGCCTACGCCCACGGTAATCAGGATTTCTGAGGGATCATAATGAATGTTGTTTTCTACCCTGAGCTTTTCGGCAACAGCGGTACGCAGTTCCATGGAGCCGTAATTTGAGGTGTAAAATACATTTCCCTTTTCCAGGCTCTTATAGGCAGCTTCCTTGATTACCTGGGGTGTGTCAAAATCAGGACGTCCCAGTTCCAGATGGATGACATGTTCCCCGCGGGCGTCCATCTGAGTTGCTTTTTCCATCACCACTCTTATTCCGGAAAACGGCATGTGTTCCATACGTTCGGCAGTTGTAAGCATATATAAACCCTCCAATCATCTGTGAATCGTTTGCTGATAATTGGATTATATACGGAAATTAAATATATTTCTAATGAATTATTTAAATGTATAATATAGAAAAAGTTTATATATCGGCGCCCCATATCTCTCCGATGCGGAGAGAAGATTTGACCTGGCATAGGTAGTCTCCCAGGGCCTGCTCAAAGTAAGCGACGGCTGTCTGGGTGGCGGAGCTGGGGAAGCGGTGCTTGATTTTGTAACACACCCTGTCCGGTGGCGGATTTTTCAGTTCGCTGACATAGAGGCGTCTGTAATGATACAGTTCGTTAATCACGGATTCCGGGGCGATCATCCAGCTTTTCTTATCCGTCCACACGTGATTGAGGAGGGTGATGGTATCTACGATTATCCGCGGCCTGGAGTATCCGGTCAGCCATTGGTCGTGCCAGATCTGGAAGTTGGCATCCCAGTTCAGAAATAATTCCAGGGATGGGTCCAGTTCTTCGGTGTGGATCAGTGATTTGCGTATGGCGGGTTCGTCTGACTGCACCAGATACAGGCGTTCCTGATAGATGCGCTCTGAAAGTATGTTCTTATAGTGCAGGTGGTAATATACAAAACCAATGTCGATGTCATGGCGGTCCAGTATGCTGTAGAGCTCCGAGGACTGGTGGGTATGGATGTCCAGATCAATGGGACAGCCGGAGGCCTCCATCTGCCGGTAGAAGCCTGCAAACAGGGCGATGTTCAGGCTGTCCGTGCATCCGATGGACAAAAGAGTGCTGTCCCTGTCCTGGGCCAGTACCTGGGTTTCCTTCCACAGGGATATGTACCGCTCGGCGATGGATACAAACTCGCTGCCTTTGGAGGTGAGCTCAACGTTTTTAAACCCTTTTTTCCGGACAATCAGCGGGAAGCCCAGCTCCTTTTCGAGGGACTTAAGCCTGTGGCTTACGGTGGGCTGGCTGAGAAACAGGATATCCGCTGTTTTTGTGATGCTTTTTGTATTCACAATGGTGAGGAAGGTTTCGATTTCAGAAAGGTCCATAAGCAGCTCCTTAAATATAGATTTAGTTAATATTATATACTAATATTATTCATTTTTCAATTATTATTATGTGTGCTATCCTATGGTCAGAAACAAGTTTAAGATTTACAAAATGATGGAGAGAAGGAGAATGTATATGGCAAATGTAGGGTGTAGGATCAGAAAAGAATTCGAGAGGCCGGACAGGAAATTGGTTGAGGCCTTTAAGGACATTCCGGTGGCTAATATTGACGACTGCATGAACCGGACAGCAGCTGTGGATTCCCAGCTGAAGCCCATGAATAAAGCCAGACTTCTGGGAACTGCGTTTACGGTGAAGGCTCCGGCGGGGGATAACCTGATGTTTCACAAGGCTCTGGATATGGCAAAGCCGGGAGATGTGCTGGTGATAGCTACATTTGGCAGCCAGAGCAGGTCTCTGTGCGGCGAAATTATGACGCGGTACGCTATGTCCAAGGGGCTGGCAGGTTTTGTGGTGGACGGGTGTATCCGGGACAGCGTGGAAATCGGACAGATAACGGATTTCCCGGTGTATGCAAAAGGCGTGACCCCCAATGGACCCTATAAGAACGGGCCGGGTGAAATCAATTTTCCGGTATCCTGCGGAAACCAGGTCATCTGTCCCGGGGATATTCTGGTAGGCGACGGGGACGGTTTGCTGGTCATAAAGCCTGAGGAAGCTGCCGAGCTGGCGGAAAGAGCAAAGAAAGTGAGCCGGGATGAGACAAAGCAGTTTGCGGGCATTGCAGCCGGAACCGGATTAAACCGCGACTGGGTGGACGCGAAACTTGAAAGCATAGGTGTGGAGTACGTGGACTGATTTGAGGCTGTGCAGGCTAAAACAGCTGCATTGATTTAGAAATAGGAGCAGTGAGGCTATGAGTGGTGCTGTGTTGCGGTTATGCGGTGACTGTGCGGTTACAGTTGAATTTGAGAATGAAATATCTATTGAGACGAACAGAAAAGTCATTGCGCTTAAGTACCGGATTGAGGGGGAACATGTCCCCGGCATAAGAGAACTGGTTCCGTCATACCGTTCCCTGCTGATTCACTACGACCCCTTAAAGATACCATACAATGAGCTGGAGCGCCTTGTGGAAGAATGGACCGGCAATGCGGGGGAAATTGCCCTGCCCAAGCCGGTCATAACAGAAATACCGGTTCTCTATGAAGGGGAGGATATCGGGGAGATAGCCAGGATTGAGAAAAAGACAGTGGATGAAATCATAAAGATTCACAGTCAGAGCGATTACTTTGTGTATATGCTGGGATTTGCTCCGGGTCATCCCTATACAGCCAGGTTTGAGCATCCTTTTTCCTTCAGGCGGAGGGAGAGTCCAAGGGTACGCATAGCAGGGGGAAGCGTGGTGGTACAGCAGGGGCTCAGCGATATTATACCCTTTGACCAGCCCTGCGGCTGGAATATCATAGGCATGACCCCCATAAAGGTGTGCGACTACAGGAAGGAGAATCCTTTCCTGCTCAGAGCAGGGCAATGGATTCGCCATATTCCCGTGAGCAGGGCCCAATATGAGGATATCAAGTCCCAGGCTGACGCCGGAATCTATGTCTGCCGGACCTATGAAAAGGAGGCATAGCTTATGGGTATGGTGATTGTGAATCCGGGTATCTACACAACGGTGCAGGACGAGGGAAGATTTGGATATGAACAGTTTGGGGTATCGCCGGCCGGCCCCATGGATAGGAGATCATTTCATATAGCCAATCTCCTGGTTGGCAACGATATGGGCGAGGCAGAACTGGAAATGACGATTATGGGGGCGGAAATACGGTTTACCGGACCGGCTGTCATAGCGCTTACCGGGGCGGACATGTCCCCCCTGCTGAATGAGGCTCCTGTATGTATGTACCGGGCGTTTCCGGTAGGAGCTGGAGATGTACTCAGGATGCAGTCTGTTTCCGGCGGCTGCCGGACCTACCTGGCGGCAGCCGGAGGACTGGATATTCCTGTGGTGATGGGAAGCAGATCCACCCTTGTGAAGAATGGTATCGGCGGTTACCAGGGCAGACCCCTGAAAAAAGGAGATGCAATCGGACTCCGTCAGAACATGAGTACCATAGAGAACCTGCCCGCAAGATGGATGCTGGCAGAACACAGTGAAACGGGGTGCCGCCAGATTCGGGTGGTTGCAGGGCCTCAGGATGACTGTTTCACCGGTAAAGGCCTGGAGAATTTCTTCCATGGGACATATAAGGTAACCGGGGATTCGGACCGCATGGGTTACAGGCTTACAGGTCCCTGTCCGGAGCATGTGGCAGATGGTAATATCATTTCAGACGGTATTGTTATGGGATCCATCCAGGTACCCACATCGGGACAGCCCATTGTGATGATGGCAGACTGCCAGTCTATTGGCGGCTATACAAAGATTGCCACGGTTATAACTGCGGATCTGCCTGCAATCGGGCAGTGTAAAGCCGGCGACGAGATACGGTTCATACCGGTAGATATCATGCAGGCACAGCAGGCTTATGCGGATTATTTCCGGGAAATGGAAATGCTTAAGGCAAAGTTTGAGACACCTGTGGCATATCGTCCGCCCAGATTGTTTCAGGTAAAGGTGGGAGGGACTTCCTTTCAGGTGAAGGTGGAGGAACATAGTTAGGATCCCATGGTCAGTTGGAACGCAGTCAGGGGAAAACCGTCATGGAAAACAGCCCGGAAATACAGTAAGGGCAGAGTCATTGAGGAGGCGGAACATGTATCAGATTGATTTAAACAGTGATATGGGGGAGAGCTTTGGGGCATATTCCATTGGAAATGATGAGGAAATCATAAAGTATGTCACAACGGCCAATGTGGCCTGCGGCTGGCATGGAGGGGATCCCATGGTTATGGATAAGGTGGTCAAAAAAGCCGCGGAGAGAAAGGTGGCTGTGGGTGCTCATCCGGGTTATCCGGATCTTATGGGATTCGGCAGACGCAAGATGGTTCTGAAGCCTTCTGAAGTTAAGAACTATATAAAATATCAGGTGGGCGCGCTTATGGCCTTCACTGCCAGCTATGGCATGAAGCTCCAGCATGTGGCTCCCCACGGTGCGCTGGGAAATCTGTGCCAGTATGACAGGGACGTATCCAGGGCCATATGCGAAGCAGTATATGAGATAGACCCGTCCATACGTATTTTTTACTGTGCAGGAGCAGTTTTGGGGGACGAGGCTGAAAAAATGGGACTGGAAGCACTGTCGGAAATATTTGCGGACCGGGCCTACATGGATGATTTGTCTCTGGTACCCAGAGGGATGGATGGAGCCATGATTACAGATGAGGATGAGGCCATCAGGCGGTGCGTCAAAATGATAAAAGAGGGAAAGGTCACATCCGTCAGCGGAAAAGAACTGGATATAAAAGGAGATACGCTCTGCGTCCACGGTGACGGGGCAAAGGCATTGGCCTTTGTCAGAAGAATCAGAGACGCGTTTGAAGCAGAAGGTATACAAATAAACAATTTTATGGGAGGCAGGTCATGAATAAGAACACGTATAATCCATACGAAAATATGCTGGCTGTACTGGATGAGGCGGCATCCAGGCTTGGATTAAAGGAGGCAGATTATATAACCCTGCGCTATCCGGAGCGCGAGATGATTGTATCCATTCCTGTAAGGATGGACAATGGTGAGATGAAGGTATTTGAAGGCTACCGGGTACAGCACAACAGCGCAAGGGGACCTTATAAAGGGGGAATCCGTTTCCATCAGAACGCAGATTTGGATGAGGTAAAGGCTTTGGCGGCCTGGATGTCATTTAAATGTGCCATAGTCAATATTCCCTACGGCGGGGCCAAGGGCGGAATCAAGGTGGACCCTTCCAAGCTGTCCAGGGATGAGCTGATTCGTCTTACCAGGAGATATACCACCAGGATACTGCCTATTATAGGGCCTGACCAGGACATACCTGCTCCGGATGTGAATACCAACGGCGAGGTGATGGGCTGGATTATGGATACATACAGCATGTTCAAAGGCCACAGCGTTCCCGGTGTGGTCACAGGAAAACCCATTGAGATCGGCGGATCCATCGGGAGGACAGAGGCAACAGGAAGAGGTGTGACCATCATTACCCGCCAGTGCCTGGAGCATCTGGGCATGAGCTACGAAAACTCCACCTATGCCATCCAGGGTATGGGAAATGTAGGAGGTACCGCAGCCCAGATTCTGTATGATAAGGGGTGTAAGATTGTGGCGGTCAGCGATTACTCCGGCGGCGTGTATAATGAAAACGGTCTGGATATTCCTGCAATCAGGACGTACCTGTCCGACAGGACAAAGGCGCTGATTGATTACGTATCAGATGATGTAAAGCACATATCCAATGATGAGGTCATTACCTGCTGCTGTGACGTGCTGATTCCTGCTGCGCTGGAGAACCAGATTACCGGGGAAAACGCAGCAGGGGTCCAGGCAAAGGTGATTATAGAAGCTGCCAACGGCCCTACTACAGTGGAAGCAGATAAGATACTGGAGGAGAAGGGCATAGTGGTTGTACCGGATATCCTGGCCAATGCAGGGGGAGTGGTTGTATCCTATTTTGAGTGGGTACAGAACATCCAAAGCATGGCCTGGGATTTGGATGAAGTGAACAGAACACTGAAGAAAATCATGAACAAAGCCTATGATGAAGTGGATGCCATGTCCAGGGATAACAAGGTGACCATGCGCATGGGAGCCTATATGGTGGCAATCAACCGCATCTGTACGGCGGGTAAGATGAGAGGCGGGCCTATCTCGATGGCGTAGGCTGCCGCAGAAATAAGAAGGGATACTACACTTGAGTGGTATCCCTTTTTACAATCCATGGATGTGCTAAAGAAGACAGCAACATAAATTAACCTTCATATCAAAAATCAATGTTGTCAGGATCAGGACCAGTCCTTCCTGTTTCTCCAAGTCCTGTTATCTGCAGGCATTCCTCCGGTGTCAGGTTAAAATCAAATATATCTGCGTTCTGGGCCATTCTTTCCAGATTCAGAGACTTGGGAATCGGCAGGATATCCTGCTGTAACTCCCAACGCAGAGCTGTCTGCGCGGCAGTCTTATGATACCTCAGTCCGATTGCCTTTATAACAGGATTATCCAGAATGGTTCCATGGCCCAGAGGGCTCCATGCCTGAACCTGTATACCCTTTCTGCGGCAATAGGCAGCGGTTTCTTTCTGTGTGAAGAAAGGATGGATTTCCAGCTGGTCCACACTTGGCTTTATATGGGCTGAAACCTCAATATTGTCTATATGGTGGGGCAGGAAATTACTCAGCCCGATGGAACGGACCAATCCTTCCTCATACAGGCGTTCAAAGGCCCGCCATGTGTCCCTGCTGACCTGTTTCCATTCATCCTTAAAGACAGCCGGTACAGGCCAGTGGATTAAATATAGATCAAGGTAATCCAATCCCAGGCGCTTCATGCTTCCCTCGAATGCCCTAAGGGTACTGTCGTAGCCCTGGTCCGTATTCTTAAGCTTCGTGGTGACAAACAGCTCGCTTCTGTTAAGGCCGGATTCCCTGATACCCTTTCCGACACTTTCTTCATTTCCATAAAGCTGGGCTGTATCAATATGCCGGTATCCGCAGTCAAGCGCTTCCCTGACAGCCTTAACCGTATCAATACCATCCGGGGTTCTCCATGTGCCGTAGCCCACACAAGGAATCTTAACCCCATTGTTTAAAACAAAACAATCCCTTATATTTTTCATGCAAATACGTTCCTTTCTGTTTTAAACCATTTTAATACAACAGGCGAGGCAGAAATAAAACAACATCCGGCAAAAATGCAAGCAACCCAATGGCTAAAAGAATTGCAGCCAGGAATGGAATCATGGATTTAGTATACTCCTGCAGGGAACAATCCAGGATTGTATTAACCGTATACATACTCATACCCACAGGCGGTGTGTTTACTCCCATGGTTACAATGACACACATGAGAAGTCCAAGGTGCACCGGGTCAATTCCCACAGACTGGCACATAGGAAGAAGGATTGGTGTCAGAAGCAGTATCACCACGGAACCTTCCATAAACATCCCCACAAATACCAGAAGGATAATAATAAGGATTAGCACCAGGGAGGGATTGGTGGTGATGCCGGTAATAAATGTGGTCATTTTCTGAGGTATCTTATCAATGGGTATGCCGTAGCCAAACAGTGCCGTCATGGAAACAATCATCATAATAGAACCGATATCCGCGATGCTGTCTCTTAAAGCGGTTATAAAGGATTTGATGGTCAGCTCCTTATAGATAAAGGCGCCTACAAATACAGAGTAGAAGCAGGCAAAGGCCCCGACTTCAGATGGGGAAAAGAATCCCATCCGGATGCCTACTAAAAGGATGACCGGAAACATGACAGCCCAAACCGTTTCCTTTAGATTGATACCGATTTCCTTCCATGTAGCCCGGTTCTGCCTTACCGGTTTATAACCACGCATCCGGGCAATGACTGCCACAGATACCATAAGAACAATCATCATATATAAGCCCACAAAGATGCCTGCTGAAAAAAGCTTTCCGATGGAGACGCTGCCTGTAGTGCCGTATATGATAAGACCTACCCCCGGAGGAATCGTGGCAGTAATCAGTGAGGTGAATGTAAGGACATTTGCAGAGAACCCCTTGGAATATCCGCTTTTTATCATGTCAGGCCCCAGAAGCCGGGCTTCCATGGCTGCATCTGCCGTAGCGGAACCAGACACACCGCCCATCAGAGTGCTTAAGACCACGCTGGTCTGAGCAAGCCCGCCCCTCATATGTCCGGTTAAAAGGGTGGCAAGACTGACAAGGCGTTTTGTAACCCCTCCGTTATTCATAAGGTTGCCGGCCAGGATGAACAGGGGGATGGCAAGCATGGAAATGCTCTGGACCTGGGTTAAAGGCAGCTGCGCAATGTGTGTCAGCGGAAAATGGGTGTTTAACAGGAAGAATACCATACCGGACGCACCGATTGCAAATGCAACCGGTACACCCATTACCAGGAAAATAAGGAATACTATAAAAACATATATCATATTGTCGTTCTCCTTACATTTTAGAAATGACGGTTGTATCTGATGACATCATCAGGTCATACAGACGTTTGACAGCCGTTATAAACATCAGGGAGAAACCTACCGGAATAGAGGCGGCAACCCACACGTAACTGAGAAAGGGAATGCCCTCCAGCGTTCTTTTGCCCACATTCACACAAAGCAGGGCACCTTGTTTTACCATCATGAACATCATTACCAATAAAACAGCATATACCATGACGGCAACGGCCTTTTGGAACCTGACCGGCAGTTTGGCAATCAATATATCCACATTCACCATTCTGCCTGCCCGGAAGGCCACGTCACCGCCCAGAAAGGTGGTCCAGGCCAACATGAGCAGTGCCACATCATTACACCAGTTCAGCGGATGTCCCAGCAGGCGTACCGCAGCTCCCAGCATCAGCACGGATGTGAACCCCACAACACAGGTCATGGTAATTGCAAGCTCCGCTTTATTCAGAATCTCAAAAAACTTTTTCATTCCCAGTTCTACCTTTCATTAAGCTGCATTTCAGGATGATTATTTACCAAGTGCGCTCATAATTTCATTGTAGGTATCGGTCAGGCCAAGCTGCTCGTAAGACGCCTTGGCAGCCTCGCGGAATGCGTCTGTGTCGATCTCAGAATGGTCAATTACAGTCATACCCTCATCAATACACTTCTGCTTTGCCTCCTCGGTGAATTCGCCCAGCATTTTGTCGGAACAGGAATTGCATGCCTGGTCACATGTCTCAATCAGGGCATCCTGATATTCCTTAGGAAGGCTGTTGAACCAGCCGGCGTCGACTACCACAGGATTTAACAGAAGAATATTATGTGTTTCGGAGATTGTGTTCACATTCTTTATCTCATAATAACTTTCAGAAACAATACATGGATAGACATCCTCATAGCCGTCGATTACCTTATTCACAAGGTTGTTATAGATGTCGCCTCGGCCCATTCCCTGTACACTGCAGCCCAGTGAGCTGACAGCAGCCCGCCAGATTTCCGTGTTGGGGCAGCGTAAGGTGAGTCCTTTTAAGTCGTCGGGTTTCAGGACTGGCTTGCCCGCCACTACATTTCGGTAACCCTGTACCAGGTTAAGGGATACCACCTTTATATCGTTCTCTGTTTCCAGCTTATTAATCCATTCTTTTACCATGTCCAGTTCCTTTACTGCATTAATATCGTCCATGGTCTCAACAAAATAAGGAAGGTTAAACATAGCCAGCTCAGGAACATAGGTACCCAGCCTGGCAAAGTCTGTGTTGTAACCCCAGTTTGTGTCTGAATCCTTAAATGAATTAATAATATCCTCCTCGGATCCAAGGGTATTGCTGGGATAAAGGTCAATCACAAGACCGCCGTTTGTTTTCTCCGCCACCGCATCAGCCCATTCCTGGAAACATGCCTGATACGGATGGGTTTCTGTCTGGGCATGTCCGAACATCAGAGTGTAGGTTTCTTCCGGTGCAGCGGCTGGGTCCTCCTTCTTTTCTTCAGCGGCAGATTGAACGGCCGTGGTCTCTTTATTCTCCGGAGCTGCCGTGGTACTTCCGGTGCCGGAGGAGCAAGCGGTTGATGTCATTACAATTGCCATTCCTATTGTTGCTGCTGCAATACGTTTCATCATTTTTCTCATTTGGAAAGCCTCCCGAATTATATGTTTTGTTGGTTTTTAGAGTGGTCTCTATGGTGTTATTGTAATAAATGCCTATATTTTTATCAATGGTAATTGTGCACAAAAAATGAATCCATTTTTTGTATTCATTTTTTGTATACAAATTTTGTATTCTGCTTTAAACTATAGATAAACTAAAATGAATTATCATTATTTTGTGTGGAAAGGAATCGACTAGGTATGGAACATTCATTATTTCCCTTTCGGACCGGCTTTCAATGTGTCCTGGAATCAAAGGAGCAGCTTCCCCAACTGAGAAGACTATTTGGCCTTTTGCACCGGGAAGGCTTTTGCGGGGTTGAGTTAAACTTACCTGATTTGGATTTAATAAAACCAGAGGAACTAAAGTCATTATTAAATGAATATCAGATGAAAATGAACATGCTGGCAACGGGAGTGTATGCGAAAACACATGGTCTGTCACTCAGTTCAGGTATTCCTGAGGAAAGGATGAGGGCTGTTAACGGTTGTAAGAGGAACATTGATTATGCTGCATCCATGGGTTGCGGAATTATAATTGGTTTCTTAAAAGGAGGCCCCGGCAGTGACCGTGAAGTTTCAGAACGGCTTTTTCTGGAATCCATGCTGGAATTAAAGCCATATATAGAAGAAAAGAAAGTGCAGGTCCTTATTGAGGCAACCAACCACAAGGAGGCATCTATTATAAGGACTCTGAAGGAAGGGGCACACGTGATTAATTTTCTGGACTGTCCGTTTATACAGCTTCTGGCAGATACATACCATATGAATATTGAAGAACCATCGCTGGTAGATTCCCTTTCAGAGTATATGAGTTATTATCCCCATCTGCATATTTCGGATGATAACCGGGCGTATCCGGGTCTGGGAAGCCTTGATTTTACCGCCATATACAGGAAACTGATGGAGTGCGGATACAAGGGAACCGTGGCTGTGGAGGGGAATATACAGCATGGTCTGCTGGAGGATACACAAATTTGCGCGGCATACCTGCATAAAGTGTGCAGCGGCTTGCACACCCCCTCCCGTGTTCCTTCCCACGCGGTTTAATAACTTTACTTTTTAAGAAAAATGGATTAGAATGGTTTTAATACGTAGTTGTCACAGGAGGATATGATGGAAAAAGACAACAGCTTGACAAATAAAGCCTATGAAACCATACGGCAGCAGATTTTTGATTTCGATCTGTTTCCGGGGCAAATCGTATCCGACTATCTTCTCAGCAAGGAGCTGAATATGAGCCGTACCCCCATCAGACAGGCACTCATGCGCCTTAAAAATGAGGGACTGCTGGAAGAACAAATCGGTAAGAAGAACTACCGTGTTTCTACCATTACAAAAGAAGATATACAGGATCTCTTTGATTTTCGGGAAGGGATTGAGACTACCGCCTTCATGCTTTCCTGGCGAAATGGGATTACCCCTGAGCAGCTGGAAAACCTTCAGGAAATCACCGATAAGATGAAAGAAACAAAGGATGCCGGACAGGCAAAAGAACATTTTTTTTATGATCAGCAGTTTCATAATGAATTGGTTGCACTGTCCAACAATAAGCGGCTTATAAAAGCCCATGATGAGATACTGCTTCAGCTGACCAGGATGCGGTTTCTCTCTTTTTTGGAAAATTCACTGCAGAGTAAAGCGTGTATGAAGCATCAGGCCATCATAGACGCCATTAAGGACCAGGATTATGAGCGCGGGCGCCAGGCCGTCATTGATCATGTGCGTTCATCACGGGATGATTATATTAATCTGTTCGGCAACGGGCTGTCGGCTAATTCCCTTTGTCTGCTGCGTTATTTTACAAGAAGTCCTGAAACGGATTCAAAAGAGGATGAATAAGAAAAGGCCATGAAACTATGAAGGCGGGGCGGAAAATGCCTTCATGGTTTCATGGCTCTTTTTATATTTCAGACACACGCTAGGACAGCTTCAGCGCCCACTCCTTACAATCCCACACATCGGTTGCCAGTCCCTCATAAAACTCAGGTTCATGACAGATTAAAAGGATACTGCCTTTATATTCCTTAAGGGCCCGTTTCAGTTCATCCTTTGCATCCACATCCAGGTGGTTGGTGGGCTCGTCAAGCAGAAGCACGTTGGATTCCCGGTTAATCAGTTTACAGAGCCGGACCTTGGCCTGCTCGCCTCCGCTGAGCACCCTGACCTGGCTTTCGATGTGTTCCGTGGTCAGGCCGCATTTTGCCAGGGCGGAGCGGACCTGGTACTGTGTATAGGCGGGAAATTCGGTCCATATTTCCTGAAGGCAGGTGGTAGTATTGCCGGGCGCCATCTCCTGCTCAAAGTAACCGATGGACAGGTAGTCGCCCAGCTCCACACTGCCGCTCAGGGCAGGCGTAAGACCCAGGATGCTCTTAAGCAGAGTTGTCTTGCCGATACCGTTGGCGCCTACCAGCACGATTTTCTGGCCCCTCTCCATCACCAGATTGAGAGGGCGGGACAGAGGCTCGTCATAACCGATGATTAAATCCTTTGTTTCAAAAATATATTTACCGGGTGTACGGGCTTCCAGGAAATGGAATTCCGGCTTGGGCTTTTCCCTGGCAAGTTCAATGACATCCATCTTATCCAGTTTTTTCTGGCGGGACATGGCCATGTTCCTGGTAGCCACCCTGGCCTTGTTCCTGGCCACGAAATCCTCCAGCTCCGCAATTTCCTGCTGCTGGCGCTTATAGGCGGCCTCCAGCTGGGACTTCTTAACCGCGTATACTTCCTGGAACTTGTCATAATCGCCCACATAGCGGTCCAGTCTCTGGTTTTCCATATGGTAAATCAGGTTGATGACACTGTTGAGGAAGGGAATGTCATGGGAGATGAGGATGAAGGCATTTTCATACTCCTGCAGGTAGCGTTTCAGCCAGTCAATGTGCTGTACATCCAGGTAGTTGGTAGGCTCGTCCAACAGAAGAATGTCCGGCTTCTCTAACAGAAGTTTGCCTAAGAGCACCTTGGTGCGCTGGCCTCCGGAGAGTTCCGTCACATCCTTGTCCAGTCCTATGTCGGCCAGGCCAAGGGCCCGTCCTACCTCCTCCACTTTGGAATCAATGATATAAAAATCATGGGCCATGAGAAGGTCCTGTATGGTTCCCAGCTCATCCATCATGGCGGCCATCTCTTCCTCGCCGGCCTCCCCCATCTTATCGCAAATCTGGTTCATATGCTCTTCCATCTCAAAAAGGAAGGCGAAGGCGTTCTTTAACACATCACGGATGGTCATGCCCTTTTCCAGCACAGCATGCTGGTCCAGATAACCGACCCTCACGTTTTTTGCCCACTCCACCTTGCCCTCGTCAGGCATGAGCTTGCCGGTAATGATGTTCATAAAGGTGGACTTTCCTTCGCCGTTAGCCCCAATCAGGCCAATGTGCTCACCCTTTAACAGGCGGAAGGAGACATCCTGGAAAATAGCCCGGTCCCCGAAACCGTGGCTTAAATGCTCTACGTTTAAAATGCTCATATTATTACAAACTCCTTTTGTGAAAACTCCTTTATTTACAGGTGCTGCCATTCTTTTATTTCAGCAGTATTATTCTACATGACATAATCTGTTCTGACAAGCACAAACCTTACTTTTATGGGGGTTTGTTGGGATATGGAGTAAAAATAGAGCAATTATAAAAAATAATTACAAATAAAATGAACCGTCTGCCCGCCAATCTCCTCTATATAGCAGGTGCACCGATTAACAACACCTTGTGGCAGTTAAGCCAAAAGGGATATATAATGGTTCCATATATAAGTGGTTCCAAATAAGAGAGACGATGGAAGGAGTGGATGGACATGGAGCAGGAGACGGCAGGTCTGGTACGCCGCATGGCGGAAGGAGACAGCCAGGCATTTGACCGGTTGATGGAATTTTATTATCCCAAAATACTGCGCATGGCATATCTCATATCCGGAAGTCATGCAGACAGTGAGGATATTGTACAGGAAACCTTTGTGCTGTGCTGGATGAACCGAAAGAAAATCAAAGAACCGGAATATTTTGGGAACTGGCTTTATAAGACCCTTACCAGGGAAGCCTGGCGGTATTGCAGGAAGAACAGGAAAGAACAGCCGGTGGAGGAAGTGTTTGGGAAGGAAGAGCCTGAAACAGCCTCAGTGCTGGAGGAAGTCATGATGCGCTCCCAGGAAAAGGAGCTTTATAAGGCAATAAGGAATCTTCCGGTCAAACAGAGGACAGCCGTTGTCCTGTACTATTTTAACCAGATGTCCACCAGGGAGATAGCCGGCATCATGGGCTGTCTGGAAGGAACCGTTAAGTCCAGGCTGTATACGGCCCGGGCGAATCTGAAACAGGAATTGATGGAAGAATGCAAGAGGGTAGGAAGGGAGGTAACCTTATGAACAGACGGAGTAAACCGGTGACGCAGAAGGAACTGGAAGAGCAGATAGGCCGTACCCTATGCAGCCGGGCAGAGTCCATACAGGTGACTTCCGCAGATACAGAGAGAATGCGGCGCTCTGTTCACCGGAAAATAGAGGAGGAATCAGGAATGAAGAAATGGAATATGAAGCGTGTATTCGTGGTGGCTGCGGCCATCTGCGTACTGGGCACCATAACAGCGGTTGCAGCGGGAAAGGTTGCTTATACAAGCGGCGGAGGCAGCCATCTGGATGATTTTACCTATGATAAACTGGGAGAAATGGAGACAAAGCTGGGCTATACCACCAATGCCCCCGAAGTATTCAGCAACGGATACCGGTTTGACATGGGAATGCCCACCCATCAGGACGCCATGGACCAGGATGGAAATGTGATAAAGTCTGCGGAAAGCTTTTCTCTGCATTACAAAAAAGACGGAAGCCCGGATATATTCGTTACAGTCCAGGGCACAAGCCTGTTTGAGGAGGAAGGACAGCCGGACCAGGTATTTGAACATAATGGGATTACTCTTAACTACACCAGGGACCAGTACCGTTTTGTTCCCCCGGATTATCAGGCCTCCGATGAGGAGAAGGCAAAGGAAGCAGCAGGAGAACTCTATATCTCTTATGGAAGCGATACGGTAACGGACCAGGTTGCCCAGAGTATGCTCTGGAAGGATGGGGAGAAGGTTTACATCATAACAGCCATGGATAATCCCATGACAGCCCAGGATATGGCCCAGATGGCCGGAGAATTGATAGATAATAAGCAGTAGGCAGATAAGGACAAGAGATAAGTACAGAAGATAAATACAGGAGATAAGTACAGGAGATAAGTGAGACGGCCCTGTATGATTCAGGCATATATTTGCAGCGTGAATCATGCAGGGCCTTTCAGCAGCCGTTTTTCAGCAGCCGTTCTTCTGCAGCCGTTTTTCTGTAACTGTTTTTTTGCAGCAGGCCTTTCCTGCTGTCCGCTCTTCCTGCTATCCCCTGCAGGCCTCCACAAAGCTTTTAAATATATTGGCGGACACAGTATCTGTCTTCCACATATACTCCGGATGCCACTGCAGGGCCAGAAGATAGGGATAATCCGGCATCTCCAGGGCCTCGATGATGCCGTCGGGCGCATGGCCGCTGGCAATGAGGCAGGGTGCAATCCTGCGTACGGCCTGATGATGGGAACTGTTTACTTCGATTTGCGTTTTCCCATCAGCAATCCTGTACAGTAGTGTATCCCTTTGTACATCCACATGGTGTGAGGGCAGGCAGCATGAATAGGGCTGCTTATGGGCAATGGGAAAGCCGGTTTCTGCCTGGCTGGTAATATCCTGATAGATGTCGCCTCCCAGGCCTGTATTAATGACCTGGGCTCCGCGGCAGATTCCCAGGACCGGTTTTTTGGCTTCCATGGCCAGCTTCAGAAGAGACAGCTCCATGGTATCCCGCGCCACGGACACATTGCCGCAATGCATATGTGTTTCCTCCCTCAGCAGGAATGGATGAATGTCCGGACCGCCGGAGAAGAGAAAACCGTCGCACAGCCCGGAAAGCTGCTTTAAGTCTTCCGCTGATACTTCCAGGGGAAGAAGAATGGACAGGCCCCCTGCCGCTTCAATGGCCCTCAGGTAGGTGGGGCGTACGCTTATTTCGTCGTTATCTGTATTATGGGAAGGGGTTATGCCGATTACTGGTTTTTTCATGGTATTTGGATTCCTCCATGTATTCTGTGAATAATATATGCTGAATATATGAAAAAGAGCCCCTTCCCTCTGGAAGAGACCCTTATGTAATACTTAATTAGCCTTCGGAAATAGCTCCGGTTGGGCAGGTAGCTGCACAGGTTCCGCAGTCGATGCAGGTATCAGCATCAATAACGTACTGGCTGTCTCCCTCGGAAATTGCACTTACTGGACATTCAGCTGCACAGCTGCCGCAGCTTACACAAGCATCACTGATTACATATGCCATGATAAAATACCTCCTTAAGATTTGTCTACATTGTTATTTTATTTTATACTATAACGTCTAATTATTCAAGAGGAAAATCGTTCCTAAACCAGCGAATATTGTATAAATTTAGGAGCAATGGGTCCTTTCATCGCGCATTCCCTGAAGAATAATTTTGCGGTACTCTGCCGCCTTTGCAGGAGGCAAGGGGGCGGTGTCCTCTAACGGGTAGGGGATTCCAAGCTGGCGGTACTTAGCCTTCCCCATGTCGTGATAAGGCAGAACATCCAGCGCCTTTACGTTCTTAAGCGTGCCCAGATAGCGTCCAAGGCGGTACAGATATTCCTCCCGGTCCGTTATGCCCGGCACCACCACGTGACGGATCCATACGGGTATCTGCTTCTTTTCCAGGTATGCGGCAAAAGCCAGTATATTATCCTGGGGCTGGGCACAGAGCTTCACATGTTCCTTTGGATCAATATGCTTGATATCCAGCAGTATCAGATCTGTGGAAGCCAGGAGGCGCTCAAAGTGGGCCATGACTGCCTCGGAGCCCGGGTTAAAGGTAATGCCGGAGGTGTCCAGGCAGGTGTGGATACCGCTTTTTTTTGCTTTCTCAAAGAGCTCTGTCACAAAACCTATCTGCATCAGCGGCTCACCACCGCTGACCGTGATGCCGCCTTTTTTGTAAAAGGGGCGGGCCTGCTCATACTGATCCAGTATTTCCTCCGCTGTCATGGGGGTGCCGCCTTTGGGGTCCCATGTATCCGGATTATGGCAATAGAGACATCTCATGGGGCATCCGCTTAAAAAGATAACCATGCGGATACCGGGGCCGTCCACGGTACCAAAGCTTTCTATGGAATGTACGCGTCCTATCATAAGGCTGTGCTCCTTTCTGAGAAACATGGATGCCGCCTGAGGCGGAACATCTTCCTGTCAGGCGGCATCCAAAGCAGTTTGCAGACAGGATTTAAATGGAACCGTGGAAGGTTCTTGAAATGACCTCATCCTGCTGCGCCTTTGTCAGCTTATTAAAATTTACTGCATAGCCGGAAACCCTGACCGTGAGCTGGGGATATTTTTCAGGGTGGGCCTGTGCGTCCAAAAGGGTTTCCTTGCTGAATACATTTACATTCAGATGGTGTCCGCCTTCCTGGGCATAGCCGTCTAACAGGGCTACCAGGTTATCAATCTGTGATTCGCTTGCTTTTACCATAATATGAATCCTCGCTTTCTCAAGTGAATGGTTTATATGCTGCTTATCAGGATTCCTCGATGTCGGCTTCGGAATCCAGCCCTTCAAAAAGGGTAGGTGCTTCACAGCCGCCTCCGCAGCCGTTCAGCTCCACTTCCAGGTCTCCCATGAAAATCTGGTCATCCTTGCCCAGAGCACCCGGTATGATGGAGAAGGTATTGGAGATACCGTCCTGGGCGTCCCTGAACGGAAGCTTTGCCACGGAAGCCAGGGATGCCACTGCGCCTCGGCTGTCTCTGTGGTGCATGGGGTTTGCGCCCGGCGCAAAGGGCTGTCCGGCTTTTCTGCCGTCCGGGGTAGCGCCCGTATTATTTCCGTACACCACGTTGGAGGTGATGGTGAGGATGGAAGTGGTGGGGATACCGCCGCGGTAGGTGTGGTTGCCCTTTATATAGCTCATGAAGGTGTGCACCAGGTCTGCTGCCAGCTGGTCTACCCGGTCGTCGTTATTTCCATATTTAGGGAAGTCGCCTTCTACAATATAATCAGTTACAATGCCCTTATCGTTGCGAACCGCCTTGACCCTGGCATATTTGATGGCGGACAGGGAGTCTGCCACAACGGAGAGGCCTGCAATGCCGGTTGCGAACCAGCGGGTCACCTTTTTGTCGTGGAGCGCCATCTGCAGTCTTTCATAGCTGTATTTATCGTGATTGTAATGTATGATGTTCAGGGCGTTGACATATACCTTGGCCAGCCATTTCATCATATCCTTGTACTTGTCCATCACGTCGTCAAAATCCAGATACTCGGTGGTCACAGGACGGTATTTAGGACCTACCTGCTTTCCGCTGATTTCATCCACACCGCCGTTGATGGCGTAGAGCAGGCACTTGGCCAGATTGGCCCTGGCGCCGAAGAACTGCATTTCCTTGCCGATGCGCATGCTGGATACGCAGCAGGCAATGGCATAATCATCGCCGTGGGTCACCCTCATTAAATCGTCGTTCTCATACTGGATGGAGGAGGATTCAATGGAGGTCTTGGCACAGAACCTTTTAAAATTCTCAGGAAGCTTTGTGGACCACAGTACAGTCAGGTTTGGCTCAGGGGCAGTGCCCAGGTTCTGAAGGGTGTGCAGATAACGGAAGGACATCTTGGTCACCATGTGGCGGCCGTCAATGCCGATTCCTCCGATGGATTCCGTAACCCATGTGGGGTCTCCGGAGAACAGCTCGTTGTATTCCGGTGTTCTGGCAAACTTTACAAGACGCAGCTTCATGATGAAGTGGTCTACGAATTCCTGAATCTCTTTCTCTGTATAGCGTCCTTCCTTTAAATCGCGCTCAGAATAAATATCCAGGAAGGTGGAGGTGCGTCCCAGCGACATGGCTGCGCCGTTCTGCTCTTTGACAGCGGCCAGGTAGCCCAGGTAGGTCCACTGGATGGCTTCCCTGACATCGCAAGCCGGCTTTGAGATATCAAAACCATAGATATTTCCAAGCTCCTTTAAATCCTCCAGCGCCCGGATCTGCTCAGACAGTTCCTCGCGCTCTCTGATAACGTCGGAGTACATAATGGTGCGTGTGGAATCCTTTTCTTCCTTTTTTTCCTGAATCAGGGCATCCACACCGTAAAGGGCAATTCTGCGGTAATCACCGATGATGCGTCCGCGTCCATAGGCATCCGGCAGACCTGTAATGATATGGCTGGAACGGCATGCCCTCATCTCAGGGGTGTAAGCGTCGAATACACCCGCATTATGGGTTTTTCTGTGCTTGGTAAAGAATTCCACAATTTCAGGATCAACCTCATATCCATTGTCCTGGCATGCCTTCATAGCCATGCGGATACCTCCGTAAGGCTGGAGGGAGCGCTTAAATGGTTTGTCGGTCTGAAAGCCTACGATGGTTTCCTTGTCCTTATTTAAATATCCTGGGCCGTGGGACGTGATGGTGGAAATGATTTTGGTATCCATATCCAGGACTCCGCCGGCTTCCTGTTCTTTCTTCGACAGCTCCATGACCTGGTCCCAGAGCTCCGTTGTATTCCGGGTAGGACCTTCCAGAAACTCGTCGCTGCCGTCATAGGGGGTGTAGTTTTTCTGTATGAAGTCGCGGACATTGATTTCCCGCTGCCATACACCGCCTTTAAATGTGTTCCACTCTGTTCTCATAGACTTTTCCTCCTGTGAAATGCGTGAACCTATATATAAAAACTATTGTTAACCAAATGTTTCACAGCCATACCGGTTTTACCGGACATCCATAGTCTACTAAAAAAACCCGATATACGCTGTTGCTTTTGCAACACTTATTATATTATGCACATTGTATACACGTCAAGAGGGCATAGTGATAATATTTTTTAACAAGCCTTGATAATTATGGTTAATATGAAAAATATGTAAGCTCATGTAGGACTTGTCAAATGTCGAAAAACGTATTATGATGGTAGAAGCGTGGTAAACCGATAAATTGGGTATACTGATAGCAGAAATAGAAGGAGGACACGATAATGGAAATTAGTAAAGACATGCTCATCGGACAGTTGATCCAGGTAGATGACAGCATTGCACCAATCCTGATGCGTGCCGGAATGCATTGCCTTGGCTGACCGGCATCCCAAGGAGAGTCTCTGGAAGAGGCCTGTATGGTACACGGTATAGACTGTGATACACTTGTTTCTCAGATTAACGAAATTTTGTCAGCCAAAGCCTGATAATAATCTGAAACAGTGATTGGAGGAACCTGGCTCAGGGGATATATGACTGGGCCGGGTTTTTTTATGTTTGCCGGTATTGACAGATTGTTTTCAAGAGAATAATATATTAGTATATTAAAATATTTATTTCCGGAAAACCGGAGAAGCACAAAGTACTGTATATATTTAAGGAGGAAATTAGTTATGGATATGACATTGCGTTGGTTCGGGGAGGGTGTGGATTCTGTATCTCTGGAGCAAATCAGGCAGATACCGGGTGTGAAAGGCGTGATTACCACCCTGTATGACATTCCGGCCGGGGAGGTCTGGCCTATGGAGCGTATCCTTCAGATGAAGGAACAGGTGGAAGCCAGCGGATTAAAGGTCCTGGGAATTGAGAGTGTGAATATACACGATGCTATTAAGGTGGGAACTCCTGACAGGGAGCAGTATATTGCCAACTACATAACGACTCTGGAGCGTCTGGGCCAGGCCGGAATTCAAGTGGTGTGCTATAATTTCATGCCTGTCTTTGACTGGACACGTTCCGATCTGGCTAAGGAGCGGCCGGACGGTTCCACGGTGCTGGCTTACAACCAGAAGGAGATTGATAAGATTAACCCTGAAAATATGTTCCAGTCCATGGGAGAAAAGTCCAACGGGTTTGAGCTTCCCGGCTGGGAGCCTGAGCGTATGGCGCGTATAAAAGAGCTGTTTGACATGTATAAGGATGTGGATGAGGACCGCCTCTTTGACAACCTGGTGTATTTCCTTAAGGCAATCCAGCCCGTATGCGAAAAGTATGATATTAAGATGGCCATACATCCGGATGACCCGGCCTGGCCCGTATTCGGATTAGCCAGAATCATCACCGGCAAAGAGCGGCTTCTCAAACTGATGAAGGCCGTGGATGCGGATTTTAACGGCGTTACCCTGTGCACCGGTTCCCTGGGAAGCAATCCGGAAAATGACATCCCGGATATTATCCGGTCCTTAAAAGGAAGGATTCCCTTTGCACATGTGCGCAATCTGCAGTATAATGCTCCTGGAGATTTCCAGGAAGCTGCCCATCTCTCAGCAGACGGCAGCATGGATATGTATGAGATAATGAAAGCGCTGTACGATATTGGCTTTGACGGAATCATGCGCCCTGACCACGGAAGGGCTGTCTGGGGAGAGGTGTCCATGCCGGGATACGGTCTTTATGACAGAGCCATGGGGGCATGCTACTTAAATGGTCTGTGGGAGGCTATCTGTAAGCAGAACCGATAGGCGCATACAGAAGGAAAGGATGGGTGCCATGAGATTAACCTTTGATGAAATTAAGAGTGAGATTAAGAGGGTGCTGGTTAAATACGGGATGTCTGAGGAAAAGGCGGAGACCTGTGCCCGTATTCATACGGAGACTACCTACGACGGGGTATATTCTCACGGCACCAACCGGGTGGCCAGGTTTGTGAACTACATTCAGAAAGGCTGGGTGGACGTAAATGCTGAGCCTTCCCTGGAGCGTGAGTTTGGCGCCCTTAGGGTTTATAATGGAAACATGGGGCCCGGCGTCCTGAACGCCCTGTACTGCGCGGACCGGGCCATGGAGCTGGCGGATCAGTACGGCATCGGCATGGTGGGAATCAGGAATACCACCCACTGGATGCGGGGCGGCACCTACGGGCTGTACGCTGCAAGAAAGGGATATGCGGCAATTATGTGGACCAATACAGAGTCCTGTATGCCGCCATGGGGAGGCAGGGAATGCCGTCTGGGCAACAATCCCTTTGTCATGGCTGTGCCGTCTGCGGACGGAGGAGAACCTCTCCAGCTGGACATGGCCATGTCCCAGTATTCCTACGGAAAGCTGCAGGTTACCCGGCTGGCCGGGGAGAAACTGCCCTATCCCGGCGGATTTGATGATGAGGGCAATCTGACGGACGATCCGGGCGCCATCGAGCAGTCCCGCCGTGTGCTGCCTGTGGGTTATTGGAAGGGATCGGCCTTTTCGTTTATGCTGGATATCCTGGGGTCCGTGCTGACGGACGGTATAGGGGCAGCCGGCATGGACCAGAAGGGATACGGCAGCTGCGGCGGCTGTTCCCAGGTCATGATAGTGGTGGATCCCGGCAGGACCACCACGGATGCCCATATGAAAGAAATCATGGATACAGCTGTCCGGTATGTAAAGACCTCGGCCCCGTCGGAGGAAGGCGGCAGCGTCAGGGCGCCGGGCCAGGGAAGCGCCCGGTTCCATGAGGAGCATGACAGGCTGGGGATTTACGTGGATGATGATGTCTGGAAGGAGATACAGTCCCTGTAGGCCCTGGGAACTGGTATTAGGAGGTTTTACCCATGAAGATAGAGGAAAAGAGACATGGAGAGACTGCCAGACAGTATGCGTACCGAACCCTGCGGGAGAATATCATATCTCTGGATTTGGAACCGGGAGCGCCCTTTAACGATGTGGAAATGTCGCAGATGATAGGCATTAGCCGCACACCCGTGCGGGAGGCAGTCATACAGCTCAGCGAGGAATCCAGAATCATTGAGATATTCCCCCAGAGAGGGATGCGTATTGCGTTGATTGATGTGGATCTGGTGGAGGAGGCGCGCTTTCTGCGCCTGGTCCTGGAAAAGGCGGCTGTTGAGCTGGTCTGCGGAGAGGCGGATGAAGAGGACCTGCAGTGGCTGGATGAGAATATCAGGCTCCAGGAGTTTTATCTGGAGGGAGGTTCATCCCGGAAACTTTTGGAGCTGGACAATGAGATGCACCGGAAGCTGTTTTCCATTTGCCGCAAAGAGCTTACCTATGAGATGTGCCAGAGGCTGGCGATTCACTATGACAGGATCCGCAGTCTGTCCGTGGCAGCGGTTAAGGACCATAAGATAATTGAGGACCATAAAAAACTGCTGGAGGCAATACGGAGCCGCGATAAAAAAAAGGCCGCAGAGACAATGGATCTCCATCTGAACCGGTGGATGATGAACGAGCAGATGTTCAGAAACCAGTACCCGGCATATTTTAAGTAACTGTTCCGGGGTTTCAGAAAATACAATTCAAATCAGTCATTTCATAGTTTAAGGCAGAATAATACCCCTGGGTCGATACGGCCACAGGGGTGTTTTGCAATAGTCCGATATGTTTAGCCCCTAAATCCTGGCAAGATTCTGAAGGGCGTTATCCTGAATGATGACCTCATAGTGCTCCTTAAAATATGCCTCACTGGCTGATTCACCTGACAGCTTGGTGGCATACTCTGCCAATATGTTGCACACCCGGGAGAAATCCAGGTCGCCGCAGTCCAGGCGTTTCACAATGAGATAATACTGTCTGGTGCCGGGCTTTTTATACAGGGTGTTGACGCCGTCATAGATTCCGGATACGGCCCGGGAAGCCTCGCTGATGCGGTCCAGACTGTTGAACCGGAAAATACGGCTGCTGGCAACGGAACCCGTATTCTTCTTGGCAGGAGCTTCAGAGGCGCTGCCCGTACCGCTCTCATCCCCAACCTGTTCCACAGAACCTGGTTCCAGGTAATTCAGGGAATCCGGAGCGCCTTCCAGGAACTCGCTGGCCAGCTGCGACACAAGGGAATTCTGGTTGTCGTCCGTGAAAGGTGAGAACTTGGCAAAACGGGTATCCAGTTCTTCCGGATCTTCGATTTTGGTGATGACCAGCATGATACTTTCGCTGGACAGCGGAATCGCCTCAACCATCAGAGGAATGTCTTCTGCCTCAAATCCCACTTCATTGGAGGCTTTCTGAATCATCTCCCTGAACAGCTTTCTGGCTTTTTCCGTTCCATAAGCCAGTTCTACCAGGTTTATGTTGCGCGCACTTAAATCAAAGCTGGTCAATGTGCAGCGAATCTGATTTTCATTGATACGTTCTATCTTCATTAGGATCACTTCCTGTTCTGTGTCAAATGTGGTGGCATCTGCTTTGGACCAGGCTGTTTTTTGGTAACTTCAGGCCGAAAGTAGACTTCTACACTTTAAATATACTACATTACAGGTGGAAATATCAATCATTTCATAAAAATTTAAAAAATATCATGCCGCAGGATGTTTTCAGGTTGTATAAATAACATATGAAAAGCCATGGAAGATACGGGAGTTTGACACGGGAGTTTGACACCTGAAAATCTTGCAAGCCTTATGGCTGCTTATTTTTTTGT